>Ga0123342_1000112_pt1 | contig 96842 bp, 39 predicted proteins | sample Turbeawhitnodule_FD_89960 | JGI IMG/M metagenome (GOLD analysis project Ga0123342, IMG submission 89960) | Root nodule microbial communities of legume samples collected from Mexico - Turtle bean Mexico white nodule | ecosystem: Host-associated > Plants > Roots > Nodule | place: Mexico: Nepantla...
AAAATAATATTTATATATATATATATATATATATATATATATATATATATATATATATATATATATATATATATATATATATAATTAACCAAAAGAATGAGTTAATATTTTCATTTGCTTAGAGAGAAATCCTATTGAAAATATGACTGAGGCATAAAAGCAGACAAATTTCTCCGTAGAAATTTAATTTAAAGTTTGTCACATTGCATATAAAACCTAATGAATGAATGGAATATCTTTTTTTGGGTAGGCACAAGTGGCAAGTTCTTGTTCTGTATATATTGAAAGGTGACTAGTCAAAGGATGCCATGTGTGCTACAGAAAATTTCCTTGACTGTAGGGTTCCTGTATGATGTTAATTAGAACCAAGGTTTGCCATCATCTGTGTGCTTTACAAAGCAGAAAGTGGCCCTTTTTTGCTGACTTCACTTCTCTATCTAGGTAAGGACCAAATCCAAATGCCTACAGCAACAGATACAACTTGACTTTGCCTCTATACTTCCAATAATGGAATGAAAGATAATTCTTACCATTCAGAGCAACTAATACCAATAAGTAGTTAATAACACAAACTAATGAAGAAAGAAAACTTTGTGAAACCGTATGCACTAGAGAATCTTACAGGTAGTTCAAGTAACTTTCATTCACGACCAATTATCAGTACCTTGTATTGAAAGCTTACCTAAAATTCCACAACTTTTTATGGCTGGTTTTGAAAATTTGCAATTACAACATGCATGACCGCTAGTCATAAAACGTCATAATTGGATACTGGTGTGGTGGGTTAGTCATTTGTCAATGCCCCCATTATAAATCAAGCTTAAAGCCTTCTGCGGGGATCCTTGACTTGCCAAAGTTTCTGCCAACTTAACTAAAACACAACCAACTAGTTACTGCCTTGTCGACTAATTATGCTTTAACCAACATGTTTTGTCTTTAAGCTCTTCCTTAATAAACTCAAGGGTAACGAATACTCAAGGATACCCGTTAATAAAAAATTGTTTTGCTATTGCTTTTTTTAAAAAAATTAACATTTAAGAATTCATATCAAGAAAAAAGAGAGAATGGTTTTATAATCTTAATTGGGTCCTCGTTATTCATTGCATGACTAATCACGTGGATGTGGATAAAACAACGAGAGGAAGGGAAACTCCCTTAATATATAAAAAAGATGTTCTTATTTTGAAACCTGTTGTGCTATGATAATCTTCCAAAGGTGTGTCCCAAAAAGTACTGGAGAGAAGTTGTTATCTGAACTTCAACTCCAATATAACCATGAAAATGTTCAACAGCATTTGAATCTTTGCCCCCCCTCCACCCCACAGAGACAAACCAAAGGGCAAATATTAACGCGCGCCTGTGACCATGGTTCCTGAAAAAGCTTTATAACAAATTTATAACTTCCGGACACCAGCCACAGACTATAAATACAGATACACATACTTGAGTCAAAAACATTTTATATATCGACATTAATATACAGTACATATGCTGTGTAATGAATATATATATCTGTGCATGCCTACATACACTCTGATATAGTGTTGTCCTGCTACTATTGTCATCCACATTCGTTCCATTATGTAATTTAATTTTTCTAACCACGAGACGTGTAGGTCATGCAGGAGGTACAATAATGTGCCAGTTAGTTTGGATCATTCTGTGAAGTACAATAATGCACCAATTAAATGAGTGAGGGTCAGTAAGATCGATGTAGGAGAGTGGCATGAACTAGGTCCTTGTGTAATCTCAGTTGAACTGTAAGAAAGATGAATATAATATATACATATAAAATAAACAACAGAACAGAAGTTAGAATAAACAAGTAGTGACAATCTCTGGGCCCAATGTTTGTTAAGATTAGAACTACAATCAGACCAAACCCATAAAAAAAGGGGTTTCCAAAAAGAACATAAATATGACCTGTGGTTGTGTTGTGTCCCATACGTATCAGTCCTAGTGTTCTGCCCCCACGACCTGCAGAAACCATGGTCAGACCGTGTGTGTAATCAAGAATACACTAATCGAATCATTTCAGACTTTTAATCAAGTTTCTGATCTATATTCAGTAAGTATATATATTAAATAACTGCGTATAGGAACAATACGCATATACTTCATTTATTTAAGTAGGTATTTATATATTTTAACAATAACATGTCTATATCCCATGCACTAAGGGGAAAGAATCTTTGTATTCAAAGCATATTGTATGATTTGTTAAGTTCAAATGTGTTAATGATTTTCTTGAACTTAATGTAGGGTCTCTGTTATCTAGAATGAGCAGCATGCATGTCGCCACACGGGCTTGTCCCCAGCAAAGAAATTCCAAACCCTCCAATCATGAAGTTATTAACACAAATATTGTTTTTTTATAATGAAGAGTTAATTTAATAAAGTGATGAAAAATAAAAAAGGTGAAGAAGGGATTTGATTTACTATGAGTAGCTCTGGAATTTCCATTAATTTGAAACTGCCTCGATTGGACAGGCAGCTCATTAGTACCATCCATATATACTATGGTCTCAATGAATGGTGAAAGTGATGCACCGCCCAAAATAGTAAGATGGCAACATCAACTTTTGCATGAACCACCACCTTCCTTTTCTTTATTTTATTTCTGTGCTACTTCGTCAATGCAATATGAATTTCTTTGTCTCTATCAATCATACTTGCTTGTTCTCAACGAGACACTTTTAAAAATTTATATGCATTTTTTACTGTGAATATTCCAAACTTATTTGTCCCTAAACCTAAACCTATACATATGGGATGAGTACATAGTTGTACATGTTGAAGTTAAGCTGTATATATATCCCCACTAATTGTCTGTTTGGACTGGGGATCAAGTGCCTGAATAGGAAAAGGAAAAGGAAAAATAAGACAGAAAACCTAATGACAAGTTCATAACTGATCTATGATGAAATTAAAGAATTTAGAGTAGCTATCTGTTTCTATTATTAGGTATCCTTTTCTCCTTTCAATGTTTTAGCTATAGTAAAGTAAATGTGGGGATTCCAACACATTTAAAAGAAGATGCTATCTGTCCAAGATGAAAAATTTTATATCTTCCTTCTGCTGTAAGTGAATATATACATTATTTTGATTATCACAGTAACCTTTCAGATTGAGGGATGAGTACTAGTGTCCCAGGCCATGTCTTATGTAGGTCTCCCTTGATTGGCATTAGGTCACCAATGCCTATTAGTTAATTATTATATGCTAGACAAAAAACAAAGATAGAAAGCAAAGATGTTAGAGGAGAATCTCATCAACTTTTTCATTGGATCAAGCTAGGTTGGAAACCAATGCTCCAAGTCCAAACACCATTAATTAGATATGGCTGTGTCACAAATTCACACCACCACAGTGAATTAATCTCCCTCTCTATTGGATGTGGGCCACAAGACAGGAACCTTTCTTTTCATTATCATTCTTTTCATTAATCATAGGAAATGACCCATGAAATCAACAGTGACCTCACCAACAAAGTTCTTTATATTCCACCATTGAAATGAAAGTTCAACTCTTTTCATTCAAACTTTAATAATAAAAAAACTATTTTTATTTTAAACAAAAAGGCACACCAAAATAATCAAATATAAAATTTAAATGAGAACTTTCAGGGCCCGTTTAATTAGATATTCAGAATATTTTCACATTGTTTTCTTATTGATTCTTATATAAAAACATAACAGAAAGGTTTTTCACATCAATAGTTTTGGGGTTTTTAGTACGTTTCTAAACTTTAATTATATTAAATTTTGATTTTAACTCAGTTAAAGTCTGATTTTTTTATTTGCATTTTTTTAAGGATGACACATAATTTTGTTCGAATTCTTTAGTACAATAAAATGATTTGTCTATTTTAAGTGGTAAAAGTTTATTATTCTTCAAATGAAATGTTATGTTTAAGTATTATGAATAAAATTTTTGACACAGATAATTTACCTCTTTAAATTGATCAGAGTTCAAAATAATGTTTTTACTTTAACTTATCGTAAAGTGAGGCGTCATTATTTAACGAATCTATGATAAAAAGACAAAATAAAAAAGTATCAGCTATAAAATAAAAGGTTACAAAACAAAATTTGAACATTTAGATGGCTTTGATCAGTAGCATTTTCTATATATCCAAAAGATATAAAAAAATCTCATTTTCAACCATATCTTGTAGTGCTCATCTCTCTCCATATCTCATTTTCTTGATAAATACTTTTTTTTATCACTGACTTCTCATTTTAATTACATTTTTAAAGATTTAAATATTTCAAATGAAAATTATAAGAAAAAAAATCGAATTTTATAAATTTTCTAAATTTGGAAAAAAACCTTGGTAACTAATTAAATACCAATTTAAAAACCATTTATTAATAATAGAAACTAATTTAGAAACCAAAAGTTTTTTTAGTTTATAAAACGGTCTATAATTTAGTCACTATAGCAACTAATTATTTTTTGTCTCTAAAGTTGGTTTCTATTTCATGATTTTCTTGTAGTGGATGATAACATTCTTCTTTGTAAAATCTTTAAAATAACTTTTTTTTTTCAAGAACATTAGCATTTTAGTAAATATATTCTTCATAATTAAAATTTATGATTAATAAATATTATAAAACATATAGATAATTTTGTAAATAAAATTTATCACATATAAAATATATTTTAGATTTACCATAAACAATTTAATTGTGATATAGTTTTTGTTTTATATGGATCGTAGTACCCTTCACAATTGTTTCATCTCAACTAGGAGTTTTCATGTTTGAAGTCTAGATATGTAGTTGAGCTGAATACCCAAAAATACTAGTTGAAGTTGAGATGAAACAATTGTGACTTATTTGAGGCACACTTAGTTTGGTAACAATTGTGATCTAATGTAATTCATTACTACTATTGACGATTTCTTTTAATAAATAGAGATAGAGATGAAAATGGTAGATAGAATTAATAGACAGTTAAAAAGATTAAATGTACTTAAATATTATAATTTGATCAATTTCAAGAGAAAAGAAAAACTTTTTTGCTACAACTTTAAATTTATGTTAAATACATAAAAGACAATTTTTGCCAATAAAAAAACATAAAAGACAAATTTTATTATATTTGATTGAGAGAGAGTAGGAAAAGTGAGGATTACTCTTCAAGTTGTGTTATAATTTTTATAACTAGTATTTAATCTCTACATTGTATAAAAAGTTATTTTTATATGATTGCATTAATAATAAAAAACATAATTATATATATATATATTATTATATTATAATTGAATTTCATAATATATGATATATTATAAATCCATAGAGGAGTATATTTTCAGATGACACCAACCAATATTATATTCTAAATATACTATATGAATTAAAGAGTTTATATGTTATGTATATTTGATTTACAATCAATCAAAATAAAAAATAAGAATATTTAATAATAAAAAAATACCTAATTAATTACTAAGATGAAATTATATTTTTTTTTTTATATTGGCTAAGAAATATTAAATATACTTACTAAATATATTATTAAAAAGCATACGGATAAAATATTGAATATACTTACCAAATAATAAATACTTTTAATTATCCTTAAACAATATCCTTAGAATATTATTACTTTGAATAGTGAAATATTCTCTCATATTTTTTATATAAATAATCCTTATCTAAAATAAATAAATAAATAAAAATCTAATACTCTCTACATTTAGTTTTAAGAAAATTTTATAAGATGATATTGAATTATAGAAAAGAGAATAATTCTAAATTTTCTACTGGTCCTGTATTCACTAAAAGAATAATATGAGTTTTTTTTCTATATTTCAAATATGTTAAGTATATTTATTTATGTTAAGCTTTTTATAAAATGTTAAAAATATAATAAAAAAAACTGTACAAAAACATGACAGTGCTCTCTAAAATTCGGGCCCATTAAAGGAAGGAGAAAAGAAGGTAATGCATGTGAAACTGCACCATTCAGTACATCATATCTTATCCTTGGCTAATTAATGATTCCATAATTTCTGACATTATAATTCAATGCACCATGTTTGAAATATCACTACAATCTTCTTTTTACATTATCATTGAATAAAAATGATCTTAGAACTAGTTTAGTATCATAACAAAAGTTGACAATTAACTGAAATGCAGACAAAAACAAAAACTTGGAACTACAAGGAAAGATGGAGAATCACATTGCATAAACCCTGTTGGTTTGGCATGTATTCATTATTGAAGGGCACCCCAAAAGCTAGATTAAGAAAGATCACTTTGATTTCCCTTTTGTTCTGAGAATTCACTGTTATAGCCAAGACTCTCCATTGAACTTATTATTGTCTGCAACATATTTTACCATTTTTGTCTATTTTTGTGCACATCCTTCTGTCCTTACATCAGTAATCCAGATTCAATTTGTACATTTTGTCAAATTTTGGTTTGTTATCTGATTAAAGCTATCTTCCTTGTTAATAGCCACACGTACATTCCCTTTTAAAAACTTCAACAACAACCAATGCAGTTCAGAAATTTTCACACTACTCACTCTTGGCCACTCTCAATCTTCATGTTGCTTAGTATTTCTCTATTTTTTTGGTTAAATGAATTAACGATATTTGTTTATTTATAAAACAGATGTTAATAAGACTGTTTTAATAAAGGTTACTGCCAAAACATTGTTAATAGTCCATTTGAGCATCAAAATTATGACAATTACTTTCTGCACCTATCAGATATTCCACCCAATTTTTATGTGAAATGACAAAAATGCAGCTTAAATAAAAGGGGTACGAATCAAAATACATTACAAATTTCCTTTTCTGAAAAACCTTTCTGGATTTGGATTTCCCAAACAGTTTTCTGATTTTTGGTATCCATTTCTAGAATACATATTTTGATTTTGTTTTTCATAATTTCTTTTCTGAAATGTATTTTTTGTATTATGAAATTGTTCTTTTTAAAATGAGATTTTGATTTTAGAATTCTATTCTGAAATTTCATTTCCAAAACATAATTTTGAATTTTAGATTTTCAGTTTTGAAATGAAAGATAATTTTGACAATTTATAAGGTACAGGAAGAATTTGTCCAAAATTATTTTCTAGATTCAGCCCAAAAGGCTAAAAAATCAGCCCAAATGGCTCATAAAGTGTTCATAGTGACCAAGTATGTAGGCTTTAACTTCTTCCACCCCACTAATTTCTTTGTCCACCTCTTCGTTTTTTTGAAGAATATTCCATGGGTCTGAAATTAATATTCTAGAAATTAAATTTCCGGTGCAAAAATTTTATTCTTTTTGTAACTTAATCTCTAAAACTATGAAACCAAACAAATGTAGAAGAATATTCTTCTACATTACAAATTAATGTAGAAGAATGTTACTGGAACAAAAGTTGGAGAAAAAAAGGAAAAGGAAGGTTCAGTTAGAAAAAAGAAAAACCTGGGTGCTAGAAGTAACTTTTTACTATTAAGACATTGAGAAAGAGGTGTAAATTCACAAAATATGACTTCCTATTTATAAAAACAAAAATAATAGATAAGCGATCACATAATTTTATCAATAATTTTATATGCTTTTTTAACATTGAGTGAACAAAATAGTTTTAACAAATCTCAAAATAAAAAAAATAAAAAAGATGTATCATATTTTTTTTTGTTTAATTTACTCATGTTATCTTTATCTTTTAATTTTATGCTCTTAAGAAAATTACAGTAAATAAATATCTACGTACAAGTCTACTCCGTAAAAGAAACAACATATATACATAGTATGTATATAAAAAAATTTAACAATAATTTTATATAGTTTCCTTTTTCAAAACTCTTTTTCCTTTTCTTTTCTTTTCTTTGTGTTTCTATCGCATCTTGCATCTCACATTTTCTCTCTCTCCTCTTCTTATCACTCGTAATACTAAAGATGAATAATATTTCACCTTTTTTAAGTAAAAAACATATTATTGTTAGGTTAAAAGATACTTTTGTTTTTCTTTTACAAAAACTAAACATAATATTTAAATATAATAAAAGGTTCCTATAATTAGAATTGTTACAATGAATTTTAAAAATTACAATCTTTTCTCACGTTACAACCTCTAGTATTTTTGTTTGATTTATATAATTTTAACTATGTCAACTCATTTATTAATGAATTAACATCAACTATTCTAAAATCACATACTTATGACAGAATATTCGAAATTATTAATTAATTAATGTCAACTTTTAATTTTTAATCATTTAAAAGCTAATGTTAAATAATTATTTTCTTGAATAATTTTTTTTTCTCTATCCTTTGTTGCATTGAAAAATATAATATTAATTATCCATTTAAAAAACAAACTCAAATACTTTGAATCCAAAATCTTGCTTCAAAACTTCAAAATAAAACATGCATCTTGGGATACTTATAAATATAAGGCATAATGACTATATGTTATGTTAATTAAGTCATAAGAATATAATTATATTTTCTCTTTATTTTGTCTTAAGATTTTACCTACCAAACTAATAATATTTAGTAATTATTATTAGAAAATTATTAAATAGAAACCCATTTTAATAATATATATATGATTTTCAGTATATGCGTGTATATCAAATATATATTCTTCATCAGGAACCAAAGAAAGGAATAGTTTATAAAAGGTGTTGAAAGGTGTATTTTTCAATATTAATCTCTCTTCTTTTTTACATATTTTTTAATGCATGTCTTAAAAATGCACTCTAAGATAAAGGAAGTTGTTATTGACTTTTGTTCATGTTAAAACATATCTCATGATTGTATTCCAACAGTGAGAACCAAACCTGGGTCTGATGTGTGCGATTTCTCAGTGAAACATACATAGCAACCAAGTTGTCTCAACAACTTCCTACTCCGACTCTATTGGATCATTGATACTTTCCAACTTCCAACATACAAACAATTTATTCTCTCCTTAATCTTCCTCCACAAACATCACTTCACCATCTCAACAACTCTCTCTAATCTCTTCCAATTTCACTCTCACCAACAAATCCAACACAATACACACCAATGGCTCAACCCAAGTCACGAGCCAGGAGATCATCATCTTCAACTTCTTACACATCAACCTTAACTACACTCATCTTCACCGCGCTTTGTGTTTTGGGCATATGGATGCTAACCTCCAACTCTGTCGTCACACCTAAAACACGCACACCCATCGATGATAACAACTCTGAAACCACTAACACTGACCTCGTTGAAGACACACCTGAAACCACCACCACAACAACCACAAACATCATCCAACAAGATGATCCAGTTGAAACCACCACACATATCGCAGAAGACTCGTCACGTGAAACAACCACAAATATCCCAGAAGAGCCACATGAAACAACCACAAATATCTCAGAAGAGCCACGAGAAACCACCACAAATACCGCAGAAGAGCCACGAGAAACCACCACGAATATCTCAGAAGAGCCACGAGAAACCACCACAAATATCTCAGAAGAGCCACGAGAAACCACCACAAATATCTTAGAAGAGTCAAGTGAATCTAACACCAAAAGCCATGGCCAAAGGGAAAGTGATATATATGGAGACAACGCTGGCAACCTCTCCGACGACGCCATGGCAAATGAGGGTGGAAACACCGTTAAGAAAGAAGTTTCCACTGAAAATAAAGTTGGTGCAGGTTCGGACAATGATCAGAAAAGTGATAATAGTGAGAAAGAGGCTCAAAGTGTTCAAGCATCTGAAGAGGATCAAAAGGGTGAAGAAGAAAACAACAACGTAACACAAGATGAAAAAGAAAATCTAAATACAAAACAAAATGCAGAAGCTAAGAATGTGAATATGAAAGAAAACCAAGAAGAGAGCATGAGTGACGATCAACAAAGTTTTGATGTGCAAAAGGGTAAGAACAATGACGATGACGCGAATGTGCAACAACTAAGGGAAGACAAAGGTGAGGTGACAGAGAAAGAAGAAAAGACAAGGGTGGAAGATGAGGGTGGAGAAAAGAAGAAGGTTAAGAATATGAGGAAGTGGGGCCAAATATTGAAGAAGGAGTGGCCGACACAAGGAGATGAGTCTGAAGTTGAGAAGAAAAGACAGAAGGAGGAATTAGGTGGTGGTAACGATGAAGTAAAGTTGCAAGATTTGAATTGGAGTATCTGCAATGTCTCAACTGGTCATGATTATATTCCATGTTTGGATAATGAGAAGTATTTAAAAACTTCTACTAGAAAACATTTCGTACACCGAGAGAGGCACTGCCCTGAGGATGCACCAACTTGTCTCGTACCACTTCCCAAGGGTTACAAAATACCAATCCAATGGCCTGCCAGCAGAGATAAGGTAACATATTTGGAAGGGAAAACTTTGGTTCAAATCATATTTATTCAACACTCACAAAAACAATGAAATACCAGGTAAGATTATATAATAGATTTTAAAAGACTGTATGATATATACTAATAAAGCATTCACTCCATGATTTCATATCTAAAAAACTGCTTATTCCTTTTGAGTTCCACTTTATCTTGAAATATTAATTATTTGAAAAAACTATGGAAGTGGTGATGATTTTTTTTATAATATCCACATTTTATCTAAATACTTAATTAATTAGTTATTTGTTTATTATATAATTTTCTCTGAAGGCGTTCTTTACACAAATAATATTAGCAAAAATAAGTAGGTTTATTAAATTTAGTAGAAATTGTGTAGGTGCTTTGTGCATGTTATTAGGTATATGATGATGAATTTCTCAAAATTAAAGTTTTAGTTACCTTGTCTTTCTAACAGATATGGTACCACAACATACCACACACTCTGTTAGCAGACGTGAAGGGACACCAAAACTGGGTGAAGTTGAAGGGTGAATTCTTGACATTCCCGGGAGGGGGCACCCAGTTCATTCACGGTGCTCTCCACTACATTGATTTTCTTCAACAGGTAATTTTAGTACATATATATAACTGGTGAGTATACAACTTTCCACATGATTGTTGAAAAGATGTTGTGATTGTTACACAGGCTGAACCAGGTATTGCATGGGGAACGCACACTAGAGTGATTTTGGATGTTGGGTGTGGGGTTGGCAGTTTTGGAGGTTTTCTATTTGAAAGGGATGTTATTGCTATGTCTTTTGCACCCAAAGATGAGCATGAAGCACAAGTGCAGTTTGCCCTTGAGAGAGGGATACCGGCAATATCTGCCGTCATGGGTACTCAAAGGTTGCAGTTCCCCAGCCAAGTCTTTGATCTTATTCATTGCGCACGTTGTCGTGTACCTTGGCATGAAGATGGTTGTTAATCTCACCAACACTTTTCTTTTCTTTAAATTTGTACTCATTTTCTGAACTTAATGTTTCAATTTTGAGTGTTCGTGTTGTTGAAGAGAAGTGTGTGAATCTATTGTAGGTGGCATGTTGCTTTTGGAACTGAATCGTCTTCTTAGACCAGGGGGTTACTTTGTGTGGTGTGCCACACCTGTGTACCAAACGATCGAAGAAGATGCTCAGATATGGAAGCGTATGATATATGCACATATATTGTTATAAAAAAAAAAGGAATGAAGTTTGCATTGTTGTAGGGTCTGACATATTGTTATTTTTCTGTAGAAATGAGCGTATTGACGAAGGCCATTTGCTGGGAACTCGTAAGCATAAAAAAGGATAAACTGAATCAAGTTGGTGCAGCGTTCTACCGCAAACCCCTTACCAATGAATGTTACGAGCAAAGGGAGCAAAACCAACCTCCTATGTGCAAAGCCGAGGATGATCCTAATGCTGCATGGTAAATCTCTCGATTCTCTTGTATTTACAACTTGTACAGATTGATGGCAGAAATTGTTTTATTATATTATATGTTTTTTACAGGTATGTTCCGCTCCAGGCGTGCATGCACAAGCTGCCTGTTGACAATGAGAGAGGAACTAAATGGCCTGAAGCTTGGCCTGAGAGACTGCAAAAGGTCCCAGACTGGTTGCAAGCTTCTCAAGACTTTGCAGCAGATAATGAACGTTGGAAAAACGTTGTCGATGAGCTTAGCAACATTGGGGTATCTTGGTCTAACGTCAGAAATATCATGGACATGCGAGCCAGTTGTGGAGGGTAGGTGTATATATATCGATTCAGCTTGGACTAACAAAATCACGTATATTCTTTTAATTTGTATGCCATACTTTTAGTAGTCTCTATAAATCTACCATGCATGCCTTGTTAATACAGTTGTATCATTGATTATAAGGGTATGTTATTCATCAAAGTTATATACTCAATGTGAATGCAGATTCGCAGCAGCTCTGAAGGATCTTCCTGTTTGGGTATTTAATGTGGTGAACATAGATGCTGTAGATACACTTCCTCTCATCTATGAACGGGGTCTTATTGGTATATACCATGATTGGTGTGAATCCTTCAGCACCTATCCACGAACTTACGATCTACTGCATGCAGATCATCTTTTCTCAAATCTAATGAAAAGGTAAAAATGGAAGCAGAGAATTTTTTAGTTGCATAGTTATTTAGTGTATGAGATGATTTGAAATGTGGTTTTGTTGTTTGGTTTTGTCAGGTGCAATCTTGTTCCTGTGATAGCAGAAGTTGACAGAATACTAAGACCAGGAGGTAATTTGATTGTCCGTGATGAGCCAAGTGTGATCGGTGAAGTGGAGAATTTGTTGAAATCTCTCCATTGGGAAATAACCTCCACAAGCCAAGAAGGGTTACTTAATGGCAAGAAAGCGATGTGGCGACCAACCTCTTAAAGGAAACATCATTGGTTATTCTACTTAGATTGTGTTTTCAAACAAGCTTTGCATGGTTGTGGCATCATTGGTTTGGTCTATGATCCACCTTCTATGGCACAATACTTATCTTCAAAATGTCACACCAACAAATGACACCATGTAATACACGCACCAACACAAAGAGAGGTCACTGCGGCACTGTCTAGTTATTCTGTTTTTCAATGTTTGCATTCAGAAGAAACATTTTTGTTTAATAGAATTGTATTTTAGACAACACTCAATTTTATACTTTTTCAACTTCACTTTATTCGAATATGGTAAGGTATCATGGTTTCAGAAATCATTTTTCATACATATACTGTTTCATAATCCCTTTCTAATAATATAATAATAGCGATATTTAAACTAATCTATAATAAATAGATGAATTACTAGTTATAGTTCATGCATGGAATGATGTTGCGAGTAAGAGATATGTAGAAGTTCCCGAACCCCAAGAACTATATCAGTCCTCGAGAACTAACAAACTCCTAATTATTTATGTAAGCATTCATCAAACATTTCCTTTGCCCATAAGTATTGAGCAAAGAAAAGTAAGCAATGCTAAACCTATTTCGACTCAACCATCAATATTAAAAATTGTCAAAGAATCAATCATTCTGAATTCAAGAGACCAGAAAAACAATAAAAAGCTTATCCAGAATTTAAGAAAAAACACGAACGAATTCATAGAACAAGAAAGCATGTTATCATACAAAACCCTGATAATTATGAACCCTTGAAAAGAAAAATAGGTTATGATTTGAGAAGTAAATCTCTGAATTGATCTTCTACATTGTCTCTCGAAACTGGATATTTAAAAAAAAATCTAATTTCTGATTTTAGAAATGGACGTCATGAAAAAGAAGAATAAAAAGTGAAAAGAAAAGAAAAGAAAAGGAGAAATAAGATAATGAAAATGAAGGATGGTGTGTGACTTATATATATATCTCTGTTTGGGATTGAGATTTGAGAGATGAACTGAAGTCCAAGATTGAAGGGTGCCGTTTTATGCAACGTTCCAAGATTGAAGGGTGCCGTTTTATGCAACCTTCCGCATTTCTCTGGTTGTTTGTTGTTGTGCTGACTTTCTCTTTCTTTTTTTTTATAATTAAGGATTATAAAAGTTAAAAAATAAGGTAAAAGTTAACACGTTCACAACAATTTAATAAAATTTAAGGGTGAATCACCCTAATTACTCCTAATTTGTTTTAATATTGCTTATAAACTCCTTTTTTTTATTTTTAAAACAAGTTGCTTGTAGAGACACTGTTATAAATAATGAAGAAGATTAGTGTGATGTTTTTTAAATGAAGGAAGCTATTTTAAGGATAAAAGAAAGTGTAAAAAAAAATCTATCTATCTTTGTATAATATTGTGTGGCACATATTAGTTATTTAATTTAAATATTTTACGTTAAATTTATTTTTTATAATGATAGATATAAGGTGATTAATACTAATTATGATATTAATGACCATACTAATAATATAAACTATAATGATTATAAAAATGTAAGTAATCATATTAATACTGACTCTTCTATGGATTTGTTAAAAAGAAATTTGTCTTTCACTTATCTTATTATTCTCTTTTTAAAGGTGTTCCTAAAACATTACATTTTTATTTTATTATGAATAAAGTTAAAATGAAACTTCAAGAAAGATAATTTTTTAGTGTGACAGACAAAGTAGTGCAACTTGTGAACTCTCTTATATGGGTTCTTGTTGCTTACACTTTCAAAATCTACAATTGACTTAACTCTCTCTTCTTAAAATATTATATTAAAAAATTGATAAACTTTATTTTTGTGTAGATAGTCTTTTGCTAGATTGTCTAGTCTTTGTAGAGATGGTCATTTGCTAAATCGTCTAATATTTGTATAGACGGTCTTTTATTAAATCGTCTTATTTGTTTGTTTGTTTGAATAGATGATTTAATTTTACACTATTTAGTTTGATTGTCTAGTTTAGTGAGAGATTGTCTACTACACCATCTTAACGGTTAGTTAGGAACGTTATGTTAATTTGTTTTTGTTTACTTTCTTTTTGGTTGTGTATTTTTGACATTATGTGAATAAAATATATGATTTATCTAAACCAAATGTTTAAAAAGTTAAAAAATTTCAAATAATTCAGAAATGTTCTATATTTTAGTTATAATTGTAATACATAATAGTTTACAATAGATGTCGTATGACTAACTTTTCCAGCTATGAGAGTACCTAACAATGTTCTCTTTACCTACAAACATTATTTATAAATGCCACTCGTTTAGGTTTCATTTGGATTTTTTTTAGAAATATTTATAGGCGAAGAAAATTGGAATGATAAATATTTACAAACTATTTTTCTAAGGAGGTTAATAACGTAAACAATATATAAGAAAAAAATCTACATTCTGGGAAGTGTTGAATAAGTAGAAGATTTTAAGTAGCACACTTTCCAAATAAACATAGAATTTGTAATGTGCGAAGAAGACTCACACTTAAAGAAGATTATGACAAATGAGTGTAGAGTTGAAAGAGAATAGAAAAAATAAGTATGAAATTATCTTTTTGTCTGATAGTTTTAGATTGTCAAATCCAAATTTGTCACGTTAGTATGGTTTGTATGGGATAGAGAAAAGTAGTTGTTATTAACAAGTCAGAGTTGGGGTCTGACCCAAGGCATGGCATTTAATAGTCTTTTTCTCTGAGGCATGTTTCATCTGCTTCACCCTCCAACTTTCCTTAATTTGATCCTCAAAGGTTATGGAGCACTTAGAGATGGTGAGTGAAGTGAAACATCAAAGAATCAAAGCCAACGGGATATGGATACATGTGGCAGAGAAAGGGACAGGTCCACTTGTTCTTCTGCTTCATGGCTTCCCAGAATTATGGTATGCCTGGCGCCACCAGATCAATCACTTGGCCCAACATGGCTATCATGCGGTTGCACCTGATCTAAGAGGATATGGTGACTCTGATTCTCCTATTGATCCTTCTTCCTACACTTTTCACCACGTTGTAGGTGACCTTATAGCTTTGCTTGACCATTTTGGTGAACAACAGGTATCATATCTCTTTGCAAAGTTGTATGCCTTTTAGTATGAGTGTATATGATCATGCTTCCTTTTTTTGTGTTTCTCTTTCTGTTTTTGACCAATTTGAACACTACAGGCATTTGTTGTTGGGTCTGATTGGGGAGCAAACATTGGATGGCATCTAAGCCTGTTTAGACCTGACAGAGTAAAAGGATTTGTTGCTCTGGGTGTTCCTTACCACCCTAGATCTCCCACCACTAAACCGGTTGAAATTATCAGAAATTTTTTTGGAGATCAGAGTCATGTCTGCCAGTTCCAGGTTCCTTTTACTTACTGCTTCTTTTGCATTTATGTGTTTCAAAATAAATTTATGACAAATCTTGCCTAAATTGCTTTTAGTGATATAGATGATGTGATTTATTTGTGGAGTTGGGTGTGCAGGAACCAGGCAGAGCAGAGAGAGCTTTTGCTAGATATGATTATTTGACAGTGATGAAGAAATTTATTCTGATGACATGTAGAGATTTTCTAGCATCTCCACCGGGCATGGAGCTAATTGATTTCCTGTCAACACCTTCGGTTCTGCCATCATGGATAACTGAGGAAGAACTCACTTTCTTTGCAGACAAATTCCAAGAGTCTGGTTTCACTGGTCCTCTCAATTATTACCGTGCAATGGACTTGTAAGTTTTTTCATCACTACTTTTCTTGCTTAATTTTTTAAAACATAATAATTCAATTCCTTACCAAGTACACAATGCAACTTTGAATTCTCTTCTTTAGTCAAACTTGGAAAAACCAACTCCTTTTTTCAGTGGCCGATATTATAAAATTGTGTAAGTTGTGTGCGGATTTAATATTACATTTCCAACAATTTAATTTGACAGAGAAATTTAAATAACACTGACTTATGAGCTAAGCATAAACTTTTACATCTTATCATAAACCATTCTTCTTCTATGATGCCTCTCACACACGTGACATACAGTAAAAGATAAAATTCGACTAATGATATTTGTTAATGAAAGAATTAACCTTTACGTACGTTGATGGTCTACGGTTACAGAAATTGGGAGCTTCTTGCACCATGGCAAGGATCAAAGATAACAGTTCCAACGAAGTTCATAGCAGGAAACAAAGACATGGCTTTTGATTTTGAAACAGCTGGTACAAAGGCTTTTGTGGAAAGTGGTCTTTTCAAGAGCCTTGTTCCCAACCTTGAAGTTGTCATAATAGACGGCCACCATTTTATACATCAAGAAAAAGCCCAAGAAGTGTCGGACGAAATCCTTTCCTTCATCCGTAGATTTCCACCCAATGCTTCCATATAATGTTAGCGATTTATGTACCTTTTTTTTGTTGGATGTTTAGCTATTTATGTTGTTTGTTAAAGCAAACCCCTAGATTTCCATTGTTAATTATTCACAATTTTAGGTAACTAGAATTGTGGGTTTCTGTAAGAGAAAGGCAAACAAATCATCCATTTAAAAAGTCCATAATTTATAGGGAGTAAAGGTGTCTAATGCAATTAACGAACAATTAAATAAACTTTAAATAGATTTATTAATTCTAGAGGGAGTATAAGTTAAGCTTAATAATACTTCTAGTTATGTGGGGACCTGGTGTTTTCCAGAAAAGAGTGTACGAAATTCGTGCGCGTTCACTTCTCTGATAAGGTTAATTTTTGCTTGCCAACAGTAAAATGCGTGTGAATTGTCAAGATTTACTTTGTTTTTTTCCTTTAGATTATGAACTTTTAATATTGCCTATAAACGGTCCTCAATGAAAATGGTCGTCTCATTTATGTTTTGTCTCTTATGTACATAAACTTTTATTTAAATAAAGACTTTATGAACCCAGTTATTTTTTAGAAAAATCCAGTAACAAAAGGCGTTGTAAGAAGTACAGGTGGAACCATAGAACAATGCAATAGCAGAAATCATAGTAGAAGGAAATGTGAAAGAACATATTTTAAATGGAAACCGTTATAAATAGTAAGTATTTCTGTTCAATGAAAACGAAATATTTCTCCTACAGGTTGAAGTGACCTGTAAGCTTTTGCCCATAGAAGATAATTTCAAGTCTAACACACTCTGGGAGGAAAAGAACAGAAAAGTTGTTAGAGAATGAAACACGATATAAAAGCAGTCATGAATTTTCTCTATTGAAATTGCATCTACATTGTTACACTGAAGTGATAGGAAAAATGAGAAATACCCATTGCTATAAATATCAAATAAGTAAACAAAAATAAGGAGAAAGGAAAATCCTAATGGAAAATAAAATACTCAGTCATTCCTTATAGTCGGTTTAAGCAATTTTATAACATTTTCATAAACAATAAATGTTATTGAGGAAGCAGGAGCATTTTTCAAGAGGTTTGCGGTAATTCCTTTGTAAAACCCCCGCATACCTTCAAATCTGCAAGAACAGAACACAATCTATAAAGACAAAACAATAATAAAATTTGAAATTATCAAGAGCATATAATTTGGATAAAACAAGAGTGACAATGTAGTCTTTCCAATTCATTGACAGCATGTCACCAAGAGTCAAGCTATTGTGTTTGCCATTTTCCAAGGTGTAAGCAATATGATAATCTTACTCACCAATAATACTTATGATTCCTATCAAGTTTCACCTTTGCATATTTGTCAATATAAAGATGTAAACTAAATCTGGATGTGTTTTTAATAAGTAGTTACCGTGCAGTTTCTTTCACTACATGCCAAGTATCCATATATCTTAGAACCCCATCACCACTAGGTCGTTGCTGCAGAGATAGAAATTTCAGTCCATATCAGATAAAGATGTAGTAATGTCCAGTTAAATGAAAATGAATATGTAATATTTATATCTTGTAATGACATTCTTGTACCTGCAAGCGAGACCGCATAACCTGAAATAAGGGGGAGGCAGAAAATTCTTCAATTACTCATATTAAGGAGTGAAGCTAGAATTCTCATTCAAAAGGGAGGGGCAGACAGTTGTACCTGAAATGGATAGGTTAGCAGCATTGCAGCTAGTTTTGATGTTGCTCCAAGAACAGCGTAATCAACAGAATTCTGGGAAATACGATACAATATGAAAACATCACAACTATAAGTTTTGGATAAATTATTGATTAATTTTCCTGTAAAACAAAATTAATTGAAATCTTATGTAGACGTCAGATAACAGGAAGTTAAATGTACCATACCCAAACGTGTCATATACAGCTATAAACTTGTAACAAAAGAATTTAGGATATGCATAAAGCTACATTTCTCCCATTTAACATGTCCCTGGATCGTACCTAGCCATTTGAAAACAGTAAATAAAAGCTAACTGAGGCATCCACTACTCTCATACAGGCAACAATCAGAGTCGTGATTCTTGAGATGCATCATTTTGCTCAACCAAATTACTAGAGCAATGATTATAGGAGCATGACTTGGAGAGTAATACAAGTGACAAAAAGGTCAAACATCAAGAAACCATTTGAGAAATGTAAATTGTCCAATACATGTAAATTCAAGAGTTAAATCGACCCAAGGTCCTCTAACTTACCAACAATTTATCAGAACTTTGATTATGTAATGTACTTCTCTTACTCTTATAATCAATAATAACTTTACGGAGCTCCTCATATGCTGTGAACTGAATAGCACCATGACAGACCTGCTGAAACATACAAATTCAAGTAAGCTCATTATAAAGCATAGAAAGATAATTGCATGTTTGATTTTGAGACTTTTGTTAATACTTGAAAATCGATATAGCCATTGGAATTTTCAAATTTCCCCATCCACACCCTAGAGAAAAGTAGCATCCAAATAATGCCTTTAGTAAATTTAGACTATAGCATCATAAATAACAAAGAAGCTTCAGGAAAAAGTAAGCTAAAGGTTTAATGTAACTAACTTTCAGATACAAGTGCAGGTAACCTTATTATTATTAATATCCTGGCAAGGAAAGAGTTAACAATTGTAAATAATTATGTAATCCACCCAAAGGATTAGATATAATGACAATCAGTTACTTCCTTTACGATGTATTCCCAGGAGATTAAAATTTCTAAAAAGAACTAATAGGAATTTAAGAAAAAATTTCTAGCTTGAAAAATAATTTACAGGATTGGTTAATCACGTCAACATATGGTTAAATATATGGTTAAAACAAGAATTTCTCTTTTGCATAGTCAAACATTATCTTGTTAAATGTTCCTAGGTTGTGACTATTGGAGACAACGATTCCCAAAATGTAATTTGCTCAAAAAAAATTATTGATACTGATACTGTTATTAAAAGACAGATTTTGATTGCATAAAAATTTAAGGAAAAAATTGTATACACTCCACTTGAAATTTGGGGTAGTTGCAACGCAACTGCACACCTTAAACTTTGAAAGCATCACAACAGATCTCTCGATCCTACTGTCACTAACTCATTAAGTAGCAAGGAATATGTTTGTCATGGGATAATCATATACTGTGATCACTAAAACACATTGGCACTAGCATAGCACCACATTTAAACACAAACAAGCATATATCCCATGTCATTGGGGGAAAAATCAGGAAGTGAGTTTAATACCCTTTTATTTTAATAGAACTTTTGGTCCCAAATGAATATTTTGAATGCTGCTTTGTCAAACCCCCACCCCACTAATCTCTATGGTGTCAAGTTCAACAACCTTTAAAAACAATAGTACCCACTCTCAAGAATACCACATATCACAAGTTGCAATGAATCTGCAGGTAAAAAAATTCCAAATTCATCCATCATTTTGACTTTTTTGACTGAATAATTCCACCATACTGCCACACAGCAAGGAAAAAAAGGGGGAGGGGGAGGGGAAGTACAAAGGGATATTCCATGGAATTTTTTTTAATCATTTCATAACATAGAATATGTGCGAATGCTGGAGATGACATGAACGAATCATTCGCTGACATGAGGTTATGATCATGTAACAATCACACCATAAACACATTCCTTAATAACTTAACAACAACTTAACTGAATGATTAAGGATCTGTTGTAATGTTTCTAGTATTGTATAATAATAATTAGCAGAGGTTCAAGAGTTCATAGAGGCTATGCAATGGGTGTAATGTCCATTATAAATTGCAAAGCACAATACCAAATATCACACTTAATCTATATTGCTGATAAAAAAAAATACTTAATCTATAATTAAAACTCTAAGTGCCAAGATTGACAGGCAAAATAAAGAGTCAGAAACATACCAGAAATAGGCCAGGAACAATGCCTCTGTAAAGTGCACTAAATCCCTCTTCCCTCGTTATGGTCCTAAATGCATCTGATAGTCAATATTAAAAGAATGAAATTCCATGACTAATTAGCAATCAACAAAATATGCTAACATATGCAGTGATCTTGTGACACTCACATGGCAAACACGTTCTTTTAGTAACTTGTAGTTATGAAACGAAAGAATGAATTGTGTTGTTTCTAATAGTCTTTGGGTTTAATTGAGTGATAAAAGAGTTCATGGTGGATAGTTGCAAATGGAAAAATGTTGATTATAGATCTGAACCTAGAATCGATTTGGGAAAATAAGACCTTTTATCCTTATGAAGCATAATTACCTACATTATTTCAATTTGATTAAAATTTCAAGTTCTAAGATTAATTGATAAAATAACAAGAAACAGCAACACACCAGAATAGACCTGGAGCGATCACTCTATAAAGTAAACTAAATCTTCCTCTCTCATTATGTTTCTAAATGCATTTAATATTTAAATTTTACAGATAAAATGTTACATGACTGGTTAGCAATTCATTCATATGATGAAGAACGTAACCACAATAAACAAATATATATTCACTATCGTGTTTTAGGTAGATGAGTTAAGAGTGCTTGCAAAACTCTAACACACTTCAACTATTGGTTTCATTTGGAACTAAAAAATCGTTAGTGAGATTCGTTAAAAAAGGTAGAAGTCACAAAATTTTGTGATTTTCAAATAAATCCAACCAATGATGGTAGTTAAATCGAGATACAAATAGTATTAGAGAGTTGATTTTCTTAATCGTGTATCATTTTTTATCGTGAATTGAAAGATTAAAAACATTAAAAAATGTAACATTTAATTAAATATATAAGCCTTCACCTCATCTGGAACATTACAACAGGGATAAGGGATAATCTTTCTTTTTTCTTTGTTCCAGATGATGCTTCATCCTTGCTATTCCATCCCAACAAGTATGAAAGCAAAACATTGGAAGACTTTCACAGTAATTCCATGTAATGTTGACTCTCTCTTTTTGATTTCCTCATCTTAATAAATGAAGACAGCAGCAAAAAACCTCCCCTGTTTGCTTTTCCTCCGCAATAAAATAGAGTACTTTGTGCCTCCGGCAACTCTGACGCCTCCAACGACTCCGACTTCGGCAACCACAGTGCCTCTGATAACTACCACTACAGCGCCTCCAGCTGTTTCTTGCGAACCCACTGTCTCGCACCTCACTTCACTGCCTTTGCCGCTGCTGTCGTCGCCGCTGGTTTCGCTGCCGCCGCCGCTGTCGTTCGCACCTTCAAGTTTAGTCGTTGCTGTTGGAGAGAAGAAGAACGTAGACTGCCTTCGCCGTCGCAGCCGTCGTTCAAACTTGGGTTTTGTTGGATAGAAGAAGAACGTAGAGAAGAATACGGAAGAGGAACTTGACGTTTGAAATGATGGTTTTTATTTTTTATAAAAGCAATTAAAATTAAAATTAGGTTTTTATATAAATTAGGATTTTATAAAAGCAAGTCAAATCTATGACGATTCGGATGATGTATCACCATTCGCACAGTTGCGATACTGGAGAAAAACGATTATTCATCTTATACAATTGCCATACGGGAGAAAAACGATTCTTCTTACTATTCGTATAGTGGATACTCAAAATCGTATAGTACGATATGAATCGTACTATACTTACTACCATGAATAGAAGTGGGTTTCAAAAGAGTTTGTTAGAAAGTGTATTACTAGTTTCTTATTGAGTGAAACATAGTCACCCTGGTTCCCAGATCAAAAAGAAAAAAAAAAAGGTCAACTTATGCACCTAAATCTTGCATCTTTATTTTCCTTTCTCAAAACAACTGAAATAATCTATAAATAAAAGTTAAAACTAGTTTTTTAACCAGTCTGAAAATTAACATCATACAAGACTATGCAATGGAACAAATAGGATGAATGCACATGCTTGCTTAATAGTTAATACTTGTAAGAATTGAATTACTGAATACTCATATAGTGGTGATATAGGACTGCCACACAACCAGGACCATTTTTGGGTGAGAGATAAATGCTCAGTTAAATACTACGCCTCAGATTGAACCACTGTGAAAATGACCTATCTTTCAACGTTTGGATACTAATTTCAAAATCAATTTAGGGTGAGGTGACTAAGATTAAGAAGCATCTTATTGTAAAAGATAATAAAATATGTAATTATATCTAGCATAACATCTAGAGACAAAGTGAAAATGTGGATGCTATAAAATGTAAACAGTTCCAAATAAAATTAATTTAAGATGGAGAGCAGACCACAAAGCCCAGTGTATGGTCGCGTCTGATGGAGCTGAGTTTGAAGCTGCAATCTTGTCTTTACAAGCCAAACAGGATTTGTGCACAGGCAAACCTGACGAAAGGTAATGGAAACCAAAATAACTGAAAGTTTAGTTTTTACCCCATACAGGTCTGTGCCACAGTATGTTTGGCAGGCTTTGGAATCCTAACTATCCAATTATCAAAGCTAAGTAGGATCACAAAGATAATCACGTTGATAAGAAAATGCTAAACTTAATTATATTAGTTCCATTCTCACAAACAGTTCAAACAACAATTTTCATTGCCAAATTCATCAATACAGCTCACCAAAAGTAATCATTGTGAATTGATTCCTCTAAAGTGAAGCAAAACTAAGGGATTCACTTTACAGAGAAAAGTAGGGTGTTATATCCTTCAACGAGAAATAAAACCAAGGGAATAGATTTAAATGATTTCATATTTACTTGCTCATTTGCTGATTTTCAAATCACCTTTTTCCCATTAAAGAGATCCCTCGCTTTGGATGATTCAAATCCTTTCATCTCTCCTACATCCCAATTGTGACAAATTTTAAAAATAAAAAACGTCATGTGCCAACAAATGCCAGCAGGGTTGTGCAACATAATCACTAAGAATTACATGTGGATTGTATATGCTTCTCACATACCAAACCTCCCGCTTCAGCAGCCGAGGCAAGATGAAGACCTGGACTCAATTTCCCCTCCCCGTTCCTTGCGTATCTTTGTTTAGCTTTATCATAGCTGGAAGTTAAAAATGGTTTGGTACAATGACTTTAGTAACTACTCTAACTATAATAAATCACTCAATTCTGGAAGATAGTAAAATTGAGGGGGAGGAGCATAATCCTTTGACAGGATAAAGAACAGTGAATTTGTAGAAATTGTTTGATGTTACTTGCATTCTTGGTTTGGATGGTAACAGTCGGAAGACAGTTTCCTACCAAACCGTGTTTGAATGCTGGTAAATGAGAAAATAAATTGTTTGATGTTTAAATGAAACTACTAAAGATTGCAGACTAGGAGTTGATGACATACTGATTTGTGTTGGGTCTTTTGAAGGAGATACATTGGAGAGATTTGACACCAACAAGTCATGAGCAAACTCATATAAAAGATTATGACACCACTTTTGACCCAAAACTTTAAGACAATGAGTTTTTAGGTATTGACACTAATGAGCCATAAACAAATCCATACTAAGAGACTATGATAACACATCCAACCTAAAACCTTAAGATAATGGGTTTATAGGTGATGTTGCTCAACTTTCCCATCTCTATTCAGTGTAGAACTCAAACTCATACATGGATTCCAAACAATTTGTTTCTGACTAAGAAAAATAATTTAGATATGATTTTTCTCCTGTATGCATGAGTGAGTAGGACACAGAGCAGATTTTCAAACTCATTGAAACAAGTTCAAAATTTAACTGGAGAGGGTGCATATATACACAAACACTAGAACAAAAGCATCAAAGAAAGAGTCAGCCATCTAAACAATATCATTCTCTCCTAGTGAACGTCACATATAAAATGATCGATTTGAAAGTTGACTTACAAAAAGAAATATAAACCCCATGAAATAGTGGACCCGAGAGTTCCAGGAAGAAAGCCCGCATATAACCCTCTTAATCCCTGCAAGATAAAGCATTCCATATAAGTAGTACATTCATACTAAGACACACAAAGTACCAAAAAGAAAATTTTCTCTCCTACTACAATTTGCGACCGATGCTAATTTTTCAACACTAAACCCATCAAGAATACATGGATGGAACGAACATTGAGCAACAATTCCAGCCGCAACCATGATAAAATTCGTGAAAGTAAGACCATGGACAAGGTAAAAAGTGATGTCTAATGAAAAAAGGCAGCCATTCATTAACAAACAAAATTGACTAGTGAGAACCCACCCTCCCCCCACCCGCGGTGGGCCAAGAATGGGAATGTCATGCAGTCTTGATAACTTTGAAACATAGACGACAGTTGAAAATGGTTGTTTCACCAATGTTGGACCCATATCATATTGGATACTTTCTATGTCCAATCAAAGTTCTTCATTATCTTAAAATTTTAGCATTCCACATTTGAATCTCACCATGCACGACATACCATAAGATCTCTGTAACAAATGCGGATTCAAGTGGTGCAAAAGGGACTTTAGCTTGCTCTGCTCAAGAGGGAGACATGGCTACGGATCCACCAAACCAAAAAAGGAGGAAAAGTGCAAGGATCAAAATAACCAATTCATGATTAAAGGATTCTGAATGATCCAAGCACTTGTATATAGCATTCTGTTAGGGAGAACTGATGCTGATCCTCTCTCTCTGAAATATTCTTTTGTTATTTCCGTATTTTTACTATCTTTATACCTGCTATTGAATAAAGTAGCCTTCTTCACTGTAATCCATATCCGACATATCAATAATACGTACAAAGACTCATATTCATTCTTAGTTTACTATTGCATTCATTAGCACCGTTACAATCGCAGGTCGTAGCAATAATCTTAGTAAGTTTCTCTTCACTTTTCAGGAATACGAGAAACCATTGTACTGATTTTATCATATTTGTCAGATTTATTTATGCTGCTGAACTTCAACTACACTGTTTAGAAAGTAAAAGGTGCATGTAATAATTCTATATATGTTAAGTCAAGAAGGTTCAGCAATCAACACCATTTAAATGCATGATTGTCTAAATTTTACCTCAAATTCGTAAGTCTTACATATCACGTAGATATAAGAACTTTACATTACTCAAAAATCACTCCAATATTAAAATTTCTTAAGTGGTTGTTCAACCTATTAAATTTTGAGCGAAAATGGTTTTTTTATTAATGCGAACCGGTTAAGCAACTTTACGTGTTTAAAAAATTCACTGAAGTAATGCAATGCCATGTAGTTTGCTAGGCCCTTTCCTTAACTTCAGATAACTCGCCTAAGCACCAGCGTCGTAGATACTTATTTCCCTTTCTTAAGGACACATGAAAAGCTTCCGGAATTTCATTAATTAAAGAAGAACTTTGACAATTGAATCCTTAATTGAGAAAAAAACATTGGAGTTGGTCGATTAGAAAATGACAAACCTCGGAGCGTGCAATGGTGAAAACGGCGTGACCGGTGTTCTTGTAACTGGGAAGATGAGAGACTCGACCGTCGTTAACTGCAGAGTCAAACAATACTAGTAAGATTGGAAGGCAGGAAAAATCAGAAATCGAAGTTTATATGAGAAGAGAGAGAGAGAGAGAGAGAGAGAAAGAGAGAGAGAGAGAGAGAGAGAGAGAGAGAGAACCTTGAAACCTAGTGCGGACAACATCGAGGGGATACATAACGGCAACGGTGGCGAATCCAGCAGCAGCGCCGGCGGCGGCGTTCTCCCACTGCCATTGGTGGCGCTTGGGCGTTTCCGTTGACATTTATAAGCTTCAGATTCAGAGTTGAATTGACAGTGACTACAATACTCAACTGTCTCATCATCGTTTTGTTTGTTAAGAGCTTCTCCCTTTCAACAAACTTGTGTTTTTGTCACGTGCGCAAAACAACAGAACTTGCTTGGTGAAGATTTGTATTTATTTGTTGGGTACTTTTGTCTTTTACTCTCATCAAAATATTTTAGATTGATAGAGAAAATGTAGCATGTGATGTGACCTACGTCTCATTGGTTAACATAAGATTGATTTAAATTTAAATTTATCCAATAACAAATTGTTAAATGGATTTTAGGGTATTATCTTTTCTATTACATTTTATGTTTTCAAAATAAATAAAAACTATTTTTTATCACATTCTTCAAGTTTAGCTTTGAAGAAATTGAGTTTATGTGTTTTCTACCACTAGTAAATATCCTGACATGGACTTTAGAGATTTAAAAAGGAGTGCTTACATTAAAGAAATTGTATAAATATTAAATCTGAATTGATTTTTCATTTTCTTGAATTTTATTTTCATTAATACGTTGTATTTTCAGTTTAATCTTATTTGATAAAAAAACTTAAATTAATGTCTATAAAAATATTAAAGATGAAATATAATATATATATATATACGTGTCACTTGATAATTGATTTAGATTTTATTCTATATTACAAAATTTTGAGAAAAAAAATAGTTATTTTGATTTTAAAATGATACTAAAAATTAGTTTACAATGATCAAATGTTTGAAGAATCCCTACATGAAAAGACAGTCAGCTTATATTGTAATTAGCTCACTAAATAAAGGATGACGGAATTATCTATACAACAGAAGTTTATGTGTTCTACATGTGTTAATGATTATGAATTATACTTTATATCTAATTATGTTCATATATGTGTTATCTTTTTTATGTAATGATTAAATTTTTTTTCATCTTAATTATATATGTGATCGTTATCATTTGTTTACATTATAACATAGATGATATCTTTACATAATTAAATTATTCAATTATTCAAAATTAATTATCTATAAAAGTTAATTACAAAAAAAAGTTAATCATTAGGAAGACTATCATAATCTTATCTAATCCTTAATGATGATCATGACTTATCTTCTTTATAAGAGTTATTAGATCACAAAATGTATGCAATTGACATGGAACAATCATATTTTAATATTATTTGTAAATGATGAGATGTACACTAATAATGGTTGCAGGTTTACTTCTTAATAAAAATATTGACATGCTTTGTTTTAGTGATAAAACATAATAGCGGCACAATATTATATCTACTTAGTCTAGAAGTATATCTATCTACTTATCTACCGTGGCCTACAAATAAACACACTTGTAATAACTTACCTTAAAATCTAGAAATGCAATTTCTTGGAACTTATGTTTAAATGTTATAAATCACATGGAATGAGTAATGTTTGTATTTGTCATTTTTTCACAACTTAATAATATATATGTTTTCCTTTTTTGTTAGGCATTTGTTATATTTGATTTTAATATGATAATGACAAAATATAAACTTAAATGTTACCCCACAAACTTACTCAAATAAATATTTTTACTTACCAAACACATACACAAATACATTACAATAGTAATATATGTCATTTATAATTTTAATAAAAATTATAAAATATATTAAAAAATTACACTCTAGAACAAGTAATAAGAAATATAAAAAAAAAAGTTTTGAAATGTACAATGCATATAAATGCATATAAGTTGCAACCTATAAAGTTCGTACACGCCTCTTAAATGGTGTGTCCGTGTCGAATACACATATTGGACACCGACACTCATAAGACACTTGTAGGACACATCTAATTCAAAAAATATTTATTGAATTTCTGACAATTCTAACATGATTATAACATAATTTTAAAAAGAAAAAATACTAAAAAGAAAAAATACGTTAATTATCTAAAAATTCAAATTTATTATATAACATTTTATTATGACTATAAAAATAAAAAACAAATTTTAAATCAAACATAAAAACATCTTTTTGTTAAAAAAAACTAAAATACATATTGTCAATTTAATATATATATATATATATATATATATATATATCCGTCTGTCGTAGCTTATGTTACGTAGGCTCCAACTTCAAACTATAGCGGGTGCAAAATGCAATGGCCTCATTATGACTTTGTGACATTAGGTATGAGATGCTGATGTTGATTTAGGTTTTTCAAATAATATCTTCTCTTACCACTATTTGGCCACTGCATTTTTTCCCCTACAAATGCAAAATAGAAATAAGAAATTTCTGAAACTTATAACCAGTATAAAATTACGTTTGTTAAAAGTTATACTCTTCCAAAAATAATTATTAGTGATTAAAAAAATCCATTTATTTTTTAATATTAAACTCAATAAATTTAGTGAAAAAATACATTTTAAATCACTTTAAAAATATAAAACATTAAATTAAGTATTTAAAACAAAATTGAACGTGTCAAATAATTGCGAACATTTCCCCTAAAGTTAAATGTGCAACAGTATGTGTGTTTAGTGAATATTTTTTTAATTATTTATTTTTGGTAGGTAATTGTTAAATTCACTCAGCAATTTATTTTCCATGCCTCAAGTTTGATGCCCATAAGATTATGCATTGTGGGTTTATTTAAGCCCTGAATAGCAAATTACATTTACGACTCTGTTAATTCCTGCAATTTGCTTTTAATGGCTCAATTGTCACTTGATATTATAGAGCACTCTAATTTCTTATCCATAGATTTTAAAGAGGCGTTTAGACATTATACAACAATCCAATGGCTACAAATTATTTTCTTATGCATGGATTCAAGGAAGTGCTCAGTAGACAGATTCTTTTTTAAGTTTGTCAGAAATCTTAGACTAGAAATGTTAACCTTTTAAAATTATGCCTCACTCTCGAAAACAGATTCCTTATTCCCAAACACCTCATAAGATATATTAGGCTGCAATTTAAAGCAAAACTAACAGGAACTAAAAGGTTTCTAATGGATTCTCAAAATCAAAACTAGTAATCGAGTGCAAACACAACCTAGAATTTGTCCTTTTTATTCGGTTCCACATTTATGGCCTATTTGTTGAGTGATTTTGAAGAAAAAGATCCAAATGATAAAGAAGAATGAAATTTTTTTGATTGTTTGCGAAAGGAGAGGAGAGAAAACAGCAAAGTGTAAGAGACTATGAAACTCATTCTTGCTGCTTAGCTTCCCTCCTTGCAAAACAAATATTTTTCAGAGACGGGTCTACCTAAGCAATTCTGAAAAGGATGGGATTAAACAGAAATGAGGAGGAGTTGGTAGGGATGTATCAAAACCCCATAAAAGGAGATCAACAGTAATAACAGCCAAGAGAATCTAAAATCAGGAGACAGCATTGGGTGGCCATGATAGTGCAGTGGACAACCAATTAGATCAGCAAGTAACATGCATATGATTCAAAATTATTCCACTATCATACACCAATTCTACAACACTGGTTAATAAACGATGATGAAAATTCAAGGCAAAAAGAGGCTCTGATAAGGGAGAAATAACAATAAAAAAGCAGTGAGGTTTGCTCACCAAACTTTTCAAATACAACAAAGGATAACAGCTGAGAGTGAAAAATTAAGCTGCTACACTTGATCAAAGCAGAAAAACTCAACCCCATGTTTTGTTTGTCAAAAACACTAAAATACTAACCAGAAATTGAGATTGCCAAAGACCATTTAGCAAAATTTACATCAAAATATACACAGAATAACCCTATGCCCCATCATCAGGAGATACATATCGATTCCACAGACACCCCACTTCAAGTTGTCACAGATATTTCCATATATAATTCATTGCTAATTGATAATTTCATACAAGCCATACAAGTTCGATCATTTAACACAACTTATATTCAATGTAAAATCCATGTTGAGGATAGCATTTTTGAGGAGTGCAATTTAATCCTGATATTTCAAAAAGAAATTTTTTCTTATTATACAATTCGACATACAAAGATAAACACTTGGTTCTTTTTCTTAGAACAGTAAAAAAATCGAGCTTCCACGAAATTGGTTGAGGATACAATGAATGAATAAGACTAACCCAGGCGATGCTGAAGACTACGAAGAAGGTTTGGGGCTTGGATCGTTCTGTTTGTAGAGGTTATCATATTGTTCGAGTTCCTCATAATAAATATCCCAAACGCATCGGACGCAGCCGCTGCCGCAACAATCGCCGGGCTCCGGCTTCTCCGGTGGCGGCGGAATCTCCTTCGGCGGATTGGAATTGTTGTCATCGGCTAGGGCGTTGGGTTTGGGTTGGATTGGGTGCGGCGCGGGTGTATTAGCGGTATTAGCGGCTTGTGAGGGTTCGGCCATGCGATGGGGTTGGAGAAAGAAGGATGGGGTGCGTGGAAGGGGAAATTTGGTGAGGGTGGTGTTGAAAGGGAGGAGCTTTTGGGTGAAATCGCAATGTGCTGTTCTCATTGTCTACGGCGCCGCCACCGTCTCATGCTCACTATGGGATTGGGATTTGGGGTTGAAAGAAGACCAATAGGACCAAGATTGGAGGCTGTTGGAGGCTGTCGTTTTAAGCAGCCTTTGCGCGTTTCGCTCTTTTATTTGTCTGTTCTTCTTTGACTTTTTTTTTCTTTTCTTTATACAATAATAGGGATTATAAAAATAGAAAAAAACTAACACGTGTTAAATGGATTAATTATTTACATTTAAATTTAATATATAAAACATACATAGAATTTATCCTGTAATATTTATTATTATAATTTATTCTTTACACATCATGCAAATCTCATTTTGGTCTTTTATTTTTTGTTATACTTTTAATCTTTTGGCCATCACTCGTACTCTTATCGTATTCTTATTGTGGTCTTTTCTACAATACAAGTTTGTTTTATCGATTTAGTTTTTATATCATTATATAGATTTAGGTTAATTTCCTACGAGTTCTTAATTTAGTATTTATCTATATGATATATTTTTAACCTGATCTTTATAGGCATAGTGGTTTTTTAAATGTTATTAAATTAAGAATTCGTATAGAAATAGAGAAATTAACGGCTATAAAAGACTAAATTAGCATCACATGCATGGCTAAAAGCTAAGTTAATTTAATTTAATGTTGAGAATCGGTGACATACATGGAGACTAAATTATTATTTTAAATCATAAAATTGCATACATCTTGACAAATTTTCTGAGGCTACAAATTTAATGTATTATTTCAAAATTTAAAATTATGGGTTCTTTTAGAATACAAAAGGTCTCCTAGGAACAATGGAGACAAAGGTCGCATGAAAGAATATAGTTGTTTGATATAAGTTATTAGATTAAATTAAAACAAAAGATCTAAGTTAGGATCAAACTAAAAATGAATTACTTATTAAAATTGATAGATGAAGAGTTACTCATTAAAAAACTTTATATATATATATATATATATATATATAATATGTTTTTCTCACTCAATCAATTCAAGATTTTAACTTCATAAATCTTAATCTTATAAATATATTCCATAATCTTTCTAAATTAACTTAAGCTATACTTAAATCTTATTATTATTATTATTTAATATATTATTGATTTTAAGCAATTATTAAAGAATTAAAAAGTAAAAACTATAAAAACATATCTATTTATTAATTCTTTTTTATGTATATAATTTTTGGTTCTGTTTTTATCTATCATTTTTTTTATAATCGTGTTAAAGATCAAGGAGAGGAAAAAACCATGAAGGAAAATGAAATACTCTCAGTCATTCCTTCTAGTCGGTTTAAGCAATTTTAGAACATTTTCATACACAATGAATGTTATTGAAGAAGCAGGAGCATTCTTCAACAGGTTTGCGGTAATTCCTTTATAATAACCTCGAACACCTTCAAATCTGCAAGAACAGAACAAAATATATTATGGCAAGAAAAATAGTTCAATATCAAAATGATCAAGTTTCTCTTCTGCAAAATTGTCAATAGAGAGATGTAAACTAAATCTGGGTGAGTTTTAATGCGTAGTACCGTGCAGTTTCTTTCACAACATGCCAAGTGTCCTTATATCTTGGAACCCCATCACCACTAGGTCGTTGCTGCAGAGACAGGAATTTCAGAACAACTCAGAGAAAGATGCAGTGATGCACAGTTAATAGAATGGAAATATGCAATGTATCTTCGTAATGACGTTCCAGTACCTGCAATCGGGATCGCATAACCTGAAAGAAAGGGGTGAAAGTATGCCTCGTAAGAAAGCAACTTCATCAATTACTGATATATCAATTTCAAGGACTATATAAGATATAATCCTCCTTCAAAAGAGGGGACAGACAGTAGTACCTGAAATGGATAGGTTAGCAGTATCGCAGCAAGTTTTGATGTTGCTCCAAGAACAGCATAATCAACAGAACTCTGGGAAAAATAATACAATATGAAAACATTACAACTGTAAGCGTTGGATAAGAAGAATGTTTAATTTTTTATAACTCAAAATCAATTGCAATCATTTGTAAACATCAGATAAAAGTAAGTTAAGAGTACCAGACTCAAACATATCTTATAAAGCTATAAACTTGAAACAAATAAAATGTAGGATATGCATAAAGCTACATTTCTCTCATTTAAATGTCCCCGAATACTACATAATCATTTGAAAATGGTGAATAAAAGCTAACTGAGGTAACTAATATGAGCTAAAATATAGTGAGACCAAAAAGTACACAATCAAGTCAAAACTATTGGCATCCCCTACTCACGCGCAGGAACCATCCGGGTCGTGATTCAGGACATGCATCATTTTGCTCTACCAAACTAAAGCCATGATTGTAAAAGAACGACTTAGAAAGCAATGCAAGTGATAAAAAAAGGACAATCATCAAAAAAATCATTTGAAAAATGTAAATAGTCCAATGCATGTGAACTCCAGAGTTAAATGGATCCAAGGTCCTCTAACTCACCAGCAATTTATCTGGGTTTTGATTACGAACTGTACTTCTCTTACTCCTAAAATCAACAGTAATTTTACGCAGTTCCTCATATGCTGTGAACTGAATAGCACCATGAGAAACCTGTTGAGACATAGAAAAACTGAGAAGTATGATTTTGAGACTTTTGTCAATACTTAATATAGTTGAAATAGGCATCGGAATTTTAAAATTGGCCTTCCACACCCTAGAGAAAAGTAGCAACCTAATAATGGGCTTTAGAGAATATAACTAAAAAGCTTCAGCAAAAAGTTATCATAAGCTAAAGGTTTAATATAATTAGTTTTCAGAATGTACAGAACCTAGTTATTACTACTAATATCCTGGTAAGGAAAGAGTTAACAAATTTAATTAAATATGTAATCCAACCAACGAATTAGATTTTATGACAAGCATATTCCTCCTTTACTATTAAGCTTAACACTATTACAACCAAATTTTCTGCAAGGTACTTTTTATTACCGTGTAATCACTGGTAATGAAGTGAATTTTTTTAAAGAAGAATTAATCTATTACAATTTAGGGAAAAAAAATTAAAAAATAATTTAGAGGAATGGTCAACATATGGTTAAAACAAGAATTTCCTTCACGTAGTTAAAAGCCATTTAGTTAAATGTTTCTAAGTTGTACATATTTTGGATAACGATTCCCAAAATATTTGCTCAAACAAATTTCATGATGATATTGTATTCTGAAAAGGAAGGTTTTAGTGTACACTAAATTCCACCAAATTCAGGAGAATTTTAAAATAAAGTTTGAGAATAAAATGTATACATAACCTGAAATTTGGGGTAGTTGCAAGTTGCAACTTCTCACCTTAAACTTTTAAACTGTCAGAAAGAAACATCACAACAGATCCCTTCGCCCTACTGCCACTAAGTAACAGAAGGAATGTTTGTCATGTGATGATCATCTACCATGATCACTAAAATACATTGGCACTGGCACTATATTTAAAATAATAAGCATATATTAAATGTCATTGGGCAAAAAAATTCAGGAAGTGAGTTTAGTACCCTTTTATTTTAATTGTACTTTTGCTCCCCTAATGAATATTATCAATATTGCTTTGTCAAATCCTCAAGCCACCAATCTCTTCATAGCTTCAATGTTCAACAACCTTTAGAAAAATAGCTCCCACTCTCAAGAATACCAAATCAAAAGTTTCCATGAAGCTACAGGTAAAAGAAGTATTCTAATTTCACTCATGATTTTTACTTGAATAATTCCCACCAGACTGCAATTTTTAATCGTGTCCTCACATAGAGTATGTGTGAATGCTGGACATGATACGGCAAATCATTTGCTGAGATAAGTCAATGATCATGTAGCAATCACACAATAAACACATCCTTAATAACTTAACGGCAATTTAATGGAAGGATCTCTTCTGGTGTTTTTAATATTGTATAATAGTAGGAGGCACAGACAGACACCTAGCATATTGTGTTAGCATTTGACAGTTTCCAGATACTTGTTGGACATGTGTCAGACACTCGTCAATTGTGTTGCAATTAAAAAATATTTTGATTCAAACACTTATTATTGGACATAGTTTGAGTACAAGTAAAGTGTGTATGGTGATACCTCTTCATGAGAAAACACATCTATAAGAAAAAAGTAAAAAGAAATCATAAAATCAATTTAGTTTATAAATATTAAAGGCTCAAACATTTTTTTTTAGGTTCCTTTTCACAGACTTAACTAGTTGTTCTAATTATTGACAGATCTGATTTTAGTATTTTATTGTATGGGCTGTTATTAATGAAAATGTAAAGCTGGAAAAATTGATTTTACAATGTAAATTATACATACATATATATAAGTGGCTACTTGCAAAGGTGTGGTGTTCATCATAAATTGCAAAAGATAGACCTTAATCTTTATTTAAGCACAATACCACACATAATATTTAATTTACAACTAAAATTTTTAAGTGCCAAGATTGACATTAAAAAAACAAGAGCCAGCAACATACCAGAAATAGACCGGGAACAATCCCTTTGTAAAGTGCACTAAATCCTTCTTCCCTCAGTATGGTCTTAAATGCATCTGATATTGCATTTTAAAATAAAATTTCACAATTAGTTAGCAAATCATATATCGATGAATATAACTACAATAGACAAAACATGCTAACATATATAGTGATCATGAGACTATCACATTGCAAACATAGTAACTTACAGTTACTAAAAGGAAGGATCAATAATGAAGTTTCTAATAGTCTTTAGGGTTTGGCACATAAAAGTGTTCACAGTGGTTAGTTGCAAATGGCGCAATGTTGAATATAGTTTGGAAAACAAAAGACCAAGACTTTTTTGAGGGGTGAATAAGATCAGCATTATTATTGCTGATCAATAAAAAATAAAAAATAAATCCATGCATTATATTTAAATTGATTAAAATTTTAAGTTCTAAGATTGATAGGTAAAATAACAAGAACCAGCAACACACCAGAAATAGACCAGGAACAATCCCTCTGTAAAGTGCACTCTGATATGATGAAGCATACAACTACAATAAACTAATTACGCAGTGACTATAATGATTTAGGTAGTTGAGTGAAACATAACCCACCCTTGTCCACAGATCAAAAAAGAAAAAAATAAAGTCAACTTAAGCACCTAAATTTTACATCTTAATCATTCTTTTCCTTTCTCAAAACAAGTGAAATCATCTATATATAAATTAATGTTGAGAACTAGTTCTTTAACTAGTCTCAGAACCAACAATAATTATAGTAAGTTACTCAGCAAAAATATAATTTTCCTTTCTTTTTCTGTACAGCAGCGTATAACTGTCATCCTAGTAGTATGATTGTCTCTTCTATCTTCCTAACTAGTCTTATTTAGATTTATTACAGGTTAGTTAGAACTCTATATACTTGATTGTATTCAGTTAGGTTTGTTACAGATTAGTTAGCTGTATAGATTGATTGCAGTCAGTTACTCTTGGGTTACAAATTCATTTTACATGAAATCTAAATCTCATCTTCTTTCTCTCTCTCTCAACTCAACCTTAATAAATATCATCCAAGACAAGACAATGCAATAAAACAAATACGATGAAAGTGCATGCTTAATACTAGTAGTTACTATTGAATCATTTAATACACATAGTAGAGATATAGAATCGATCATGATTCCAAGACCACTTTTGGGTGAGAGAGATAGATTCTCTGTCAAATACTACTACTCAAATTCAACTTTTAGATATTAATTTCAAAAACAATTAGGAGTAAGGTGACTAAGATTAAGAATGTGTAAAAGATAATAATTAAGCTATGCAATTATAGCTAACATCTAGAGTCAAAGCACAAAGAATATTAATGCTGTAAAAACTAAAATCCCAAGGTAAAAAAAGTTAAAAAAAAAAGTTAATTTAAGATGGAGAGCTGACCATAAATCCCAGAGTATGGACGTGTCTGATGAAGTGGAGTTTGAAGCTGCAATCTTGTTTTTACTAGCCAGACAGGATTTGTGCACAGGGAAACCTGGCTAAAGGCAATGGAAACCAAAATAACTTAAGATTCAGTTGTGATCCCATCCCACACAAATATGTGCCACAATGTGTTTGGCAGGCTTTGGAATCCTAATCATACAACTATGAAAGCTAAGCAAAGATCACAATGGATAGAAATTTGAAAACTTGAGTGTATTAGTTCCATGTTCAAACAGTACTTTTCATCAGAAAATTCATCAAATACAGTTTACCTAAAGTACTTCATTGTCGTTTTGATTCCTCCAAAGTGAATGTAAATTGAGGGGCTCACTTTATAGAGTCTTAGAAAGTGTGGGTTTGAAACCTAACTCATCTTCACAAAACCAAAAAATAAGGCTTGCACTTATACATATTATAATTTGGTCATATCTCCCATCGACGTGAGATCTTCAACATGGAGAAAAGTAACATATCCATCAACGAGAAAGAAAATGAAGGGAATAGATTTAAATGATTTCATATTTTATTATATTTACATGTATTATCTCACAATCTAAATTGTTTATTTTCAAACCAATGGCCTTATCATCTCCCTTTTCCCTCTAAAGTGAATCACTCACTTTGGATATGTCAAATTTCTTCAATGTATCACATTTCATCTCTCGGCAAAATTCAAGTAGTGTTGTACAACATACTCACCTAGAGTTATACATGTGGCTTTCTATTCATAACATTGGGATTTTTCTCACTTACCAAACCTCCTGCTTCAGCAGCTGAGGCAAGATGAAGACCTGGGCTCAACTTCCCCTCCCTGTTCCTTGCATATCTTTGTTTGGCTTGGTCATAGCTGCAATATAAAAAAAGGTTTGGTACACTGACTTCGATCTTCTAGGAAAGCAAGCAGATGGACCAGTAGTAACACTAACGATAATAATTAATCACTCAATTCTGGCAGGTAAAAAAATTAAGACGGGGAGGCAGGATGAAGAACAGTGAATTTGCAGAAGTTGTTTGGTGTTAAATGAAACTAGTATTAACTGTAACTAAGAGATATTGACATACTAATTTGGTGAGTGAGTACTAGAGAGATTTTCAAACTTGTTGATAAAAGTTAAAGTTTAACTCGAGAGAATGCATATTTGCACAAACACTAGGACTCAAACATCCAAGAATCCGCCATCCTATATACTATCATTCTCTCCTTGATGTCAGATATAAAAATGATAGGATAAAACATAAAATTTGACTTCAATCAAATTATCACTGATGGAACTAGTACTTACAAAAAGAAAAATAAACCCCATGAAATGGTAGACCCAAGAACCCCAGGAAGAAAACCTGCATATAAGCCTCTTAATCCCTGCAAGATACAGAATGGAAAATAAGTAACAGATTCATAGTATTACATACACAAAGTACTTAAAGCAAAAAGTGTCTCCCCTATAGCAATTTTGCCATTACCTAACCAATGAATAATATGTGGAAGGAAGGACATTGAGCCTTACTATTGGTCTTTAACCACAAGTGCAACTGTGATAATATTTGTGAAAGTAAGACCATGGACAAGGTGAAAGATGAAGTCTAATGACAAAAGCAACCATTCATCAACCAAAAACACTGACTCATGATTCCCCCGTCCCCACAATCACCCTTGCCTGTTGGGCCAAAAATGGGCAACAAGAAACCTTGGCACGTACTCCCTCTGTTGCACTTTATAAGGCATTTAAAGTTTTGATAAAAGTATTAAGAATGCAATTTGGCATAGTGCTGACTTTATCACATTTCCAGATGAAAATACTTGCAACACAGTCTTTTCTTAATTAAAATGATTAGAAATTTCAAAATCTTAAGGATCTCACATCTTATCTAATGATAATTTTGCAATTTCCAATAAAATTCAATCCATAAAAGAGAAAGTGTTCAAAGGAGTGAGTTAAAAGTACTCGTCTTGTCAGATTTATTAGTGCTGAACATCAGCTGTACTACCTAGGAAGGGAGTAAATGTAATTCAATACATTCTAACAACTCTATACCTAGAAGATTCAGCAACCATTCTATCAAGATAATTTTCTCTCTTAAGGAATAAGGACATACGAAAATCATAATAAGTAGCATACTTCACGAATCACGATATGCTAGCAAAAGCCATGAGCTCAAACAAATGACTTAAGGCAACCTCCCTATGTATATAGTGATCAAAATACATGATCATTGAACAGAAAAAACTGAATCTCCGATTGACAATGAAACAAGAACGTTGATAATTGAACCCCTTAGTTGTCAAAACATAGACGTTGGTGGATTAAGAAATGAGAAACCTCGGATCGAGCAATGGTGAAAATGGCGTGAGCAGTGTTCTTGTAACCGGGAAGATTCGAGACTCGACCATCGTTAACTGCAGAATCAAACAAAGCTTCTTGGAATGGAAGGTGCGAAAGATCAGAAATCTTCAGTTATACGAGAAGAGAGAGGGAACCTTGGAACCTAGTTCGAACAACATCAAGGGGATGCATAACGGCGACGGTGGCGAATCCAGCAGCAGCGCCGGCGGTGGCGTTCTCCCACTGCCATTGGTGGCGCTTGGACGATTCCGCTGACATAAATACGATATAATATGGGAAGTTAATTGGATCTATCACATCACATTAATGAATAATATTGTGTGTACTTACCCATTTCTACAGCCCTCAAAGAACACTCTCTTAACAGAGTAAAACGATAGTTCACAATAATAGTAACAACAATAATCTAATCTAATCTAAGACAAAAAGCACATCGTTTAAATACGTTCTTCTGAAGATCGCTGCCAACTAATAGGCGTCAGATTTCACTGTTATCTCCATCTTCAAAATAAAAAATCATCTTCCTTCCTGCTTGTATTTAATCGGTATTTTTATTTTTTTTGTGATCTCCACGTTTATCTCTTTTTCTTTTTTTTTAAATATTAATTAAATATTTCTTTTATGAAAATAAAAATCAAATCAGACCAATTGTAATTGTATGCATATTTTCTTCTAATAAATATTAATAAAAAATTATAATTATATAAATATTAAATAAGACTATGAAATAATAATTATATAAAAATAAAGGTTACTAATTATAAAAATATATATTAAATATACATTAAAAAATAAGTTACGAAATTAAAGAATAAAAAAATTAATCTAATTATTTTGAGTTATATAAAAAATTAAAAGTATTTTAATAATTTAAAAACAATAATAAAAAAATTCTATGTATTAGAATGGATAAGAAGTTGAAAATCAAACAGATATACAAATATATATATCCTCGTCCACATATCCAATTAAAAAATTAGTCATATTTATACTAACATTCATATTCAATCCATACAAGAATCTTCCATCAAAATTAAAATAAGTTTGAATAATACTATCTAAAATGGCTTATTTTTTTTCAGTAAAACACTTAAATATTAATCCTCAATAATGATAATACACTCCACACAAAAAAAAATACAATTAAAATTGTTAAAAGTATAAAACAACTTCATCATATTGAAAAATATCCTCCAAAATTAGTTTTCTTGTTTTCCAGTTATCTCTTAAGATTAATTACCATATTTTTCTTATATTATCAATAATGAGAAAGAGGAATAGTGCCTCTATATTTTTTTTAAGAAAATAAAACTAATAATAATTACATAAAAAAAATAGAGATGATTCATAGTATTTTATGTTAGTGAATAGGTAAGTGATTTGTAGGGTCAGTATTTACTTTTGACATTTAGATAGTTTTTTTTTTATTATTCTAAAATATAATTAAAGATAAAATAAAATATGAAATGTATATTGTTATAAATTATTTGTATTCCTATGTCTAATTAACATAAAAAAGTGAAATATTTTTCTTAAATTAGTCTATTTCTAAACTACTTTGTAATTTTCTCATATTAACTTCTACAAAAGATTGTTTTTAACTTATTTATAAACTAAATTTTTGTTTTCGGAAAAGATTATTTAATTTTCATTCATATTATGTTTTCCTATAAATGATTATGAAAAGAAGTTATCCAAACAAGCTCCATAAAAATAATATAAATAAATATTAGTATTTAAGTTTTATATACAACAATATATTATAATAATCTTAATTAATATCCTTTAAAGTTTCATCCTCTCTTCTTTCTTCTATAGTTAGAACTTCATAATTTCAATATTCTTAAATATAATTGATATCTTACAATCAATCATGCTAGATCCTAAGTCGATTAAATTATGTTTTTCTCTCCATAATATGATGATACCATGTAACTCAAATAACAAAAAAAGAAGAACTAATAATATCTATGGCAGTGGAAATCGATGGACATAGTGTTTGGAAATCAAAGCAAGACAAGAAATGAAATGAAAATAAAATCTTTGTTTAAAAAAGTAGATTGCCTGCATTAACATGTTCAATCATTTATGAGTCAAAACCATTGGATGAAAAATCAGATGATTCACATCTCAAATGCTCATTTTTATTAGATTTATCAAGATAAAATACAAAGCAAAAGCTCAATTCCTGTATGTATAGTGTATATTTATCCATACCCATTTGCAAAAGCTCAGATTATAAACAAAATGTGTAGCTCGCCACCAAAAACTAGAAGCAAAAACTGTTAACACATTCTTAATAGGTAGCCAATCGTTTAGACTTACTTTTACAAAAATAATTGCCTGTCGTTTAAAAGCTTTTTCTAGAATTTTTGTTTTCAAACACACCGACAATTTTTGTATGATACTTTTCAAAACAAGTTTCTTCAAAACATTAGCCTCAAAACATTCAACTTTTTTACTGTGTGATACTTTTAAAATCACTCAGAATTCTGATATGTCATTTTTCAGTCAAGTTCTAACTAAACTTTTCTCTCGTTTGAGAGGGTTAAAATTCAACTCGTGAAAAAAGAAAGCTTTTTTATCCGTAAAATTATGTTCATTCCCAGAAATAATTTAGATATTCCAACAATTATGGGGAACCTGATCCCCAAAAAATATAATTATCAAGAAACGTGATTTCAGCAATGAAAATGATTTCGCATTCCAAATACCCCTAAGATAAATTAGACTTTCACTTAAAGCAAAATTAGGAATTGACAGTTACCAATGCATTATTAAAAATGTAGGCTTGGCCATACAACAGAATTTGCCTATCCTCAAACGTTGGTTCCATATTTAGGTCCAATTCTCTCAAATGGTTGAAAATCGAAAGGTATTCAAACAAAAATTACTTTGTTCGATAGTCACTGTTAGGTTTCCATACACTAGTCGAAACACAAAATAAAGACCAAATGTAGACAATTATTTCAGAAAACCAAGATCTGCACACGACATTGACCCCATAAGTGTATTGAAAGTTTCTTTCTTGGCAAGAAATTAAAAATTCAAGATAGCAATACGCCAGAAGAAACAATTATTATTAATACGGCAAATAAAGTTCATCCCTCATAAGTTAGCTTGAACTGGAAGTCCAAATCTCAGCACCACTCTTGGAACTGGAAGTCCAATGTCTAGAGACGGCGTCTTTCAAGATAACCGCTGCGTATAAGAGACACTATCAAATTCATTCTCACTGTTTAGCTTTCCTCCTTGATAAACTATTCTGCTTTCAGACTGATTTACCCATGCAACTATGCAAGGATAGGTTTTAACATAAATGAAGTGCAGTTCGCACATAGGAAAACTCGTTATATCAGGGAGAAAGTTTCCTTCAAGAGTCAAAACTTGTGGCCCACAGCATATGCACATTGCATAAGAGCAACAGGTGGAAGAGATGTATCAAAACCTCATAAAAGGAGATAAAAAAATAAAGTCAATACCACAAACTGTAGTACTGTACACACCCAATAGATAGCAATCGGGACATAACTTCAATTCCAGTTGTCCTACACATGATTGGGCGATTATGGTAGTTCAGTTGACAACCAATTGGATCTAGAACTGAAGCATCAAGTAGCATGTATATGTTGGTTCAAAAATGATCCCATTGTCATAAACCAATTCCACAACATTGGTTAAGAAATGAAAAAAAAAGGCAATGAGGTGGGAGCATAGTGTGCTTAGCAAAGTTTTCAAATACAAGAAGGCATAGCAGTTTCGCATTGTAACAAGGCATTAATTGAATTCCATCACCTGCCGATAACTTGGGTGTGAGGAATAAGCTGCGACACTTGATCAAAGCAAAAAATACTCTACCCCATGTTTTGTACGTCACCTTGTCTTTTCCTAGGCAAGTCCAAATATTAAATACTAATTAGAAATTGAGATTGCCAAAAATCTCTTATGGTAGCGTTTAAACCAAATTATACACAGTATAACACTATTTCCCATTTTCAGGACATACATGCTGATTCAACTTACATCTTACTTTATATTGTCAAAGTTTTCCATATATAATTCATTGCGCTAGGCAACATTAGTTGTCTATTAATAATTTCATAGAAGTTCAACCTGCCAACACTTATTCTTATCTTTAAAATAAAATCCACACCTTTTGCAAGAATCCTTTTAACATTACAGTGTATGAGAAAACAGACAATGCTTAGCATTTGCCCATCACGTACAGTAATTTGTCTAAAGGAGGGATAATTAATCACATTGAACCTAGGAGCTTCAAACTTTGGTTGTTGTTAGGATCACTGCTGGCAAAATTACTTTTTCTTTGATCCCTACAAATGGCCATGTGGATAACTCACTACATCAAATCTCAACCATTAAAAAAACTACTTAAGTTACTTTCAAGTTATTTACATCCATTCAGGATGCTTGCTTCGGGATATATAATTACATTCCCAAGAATGCTTTTCTTGGATTAACTAAAACACATGTTTGGTTAGAATTTAATATTCATGGAAGTATTTCTTTCATAATTTAAATTATAGTAAAAGAAGTGGGAATGTGACCAGATGTTATGGTTGGGTTATATGATAACAACATCCCCATCCGTACTCATGACATGGGAAATAAAGTCAAATATGAGAATGACACTTCAATGGGAATTGAATCAACAAACCCAGAAAAATATCTTTAAAGCTTGTGACGAACACAGGAATGTCATATTGCCAAGTTCACATTTCTAGAAATTATGTTACATAACATGGAACAAACACACCTCAGCACTATGTTATCATGCTCTAATTGTTCAATTAAACATAGATATTCCACTTGAGCTAACGAGCGTAGGTGACAAGTAGGTGACAAATAGCTAGGCAGATAACTCAGTTTATGTAAACAAGTTCTCTAGATAAGCATCGTACTCAGATATTATGCCTGATTGGTTTTGCGATACTTTCAAATGTCATCAACCCAAATTCCCAAATCCAGGTAAAAGCTACTTCATGTAGCTTCTTATTTTCAACATCCGTCATCAGCTTGGAAAGAACAACCATAAGATCCACTTAGCCTTCTCTAATTTTACAAGCCGAAAACTTTCTAATTCTTTATTGAATAATGGAATCTCTAGTAACCCACTAGCCCCAAAACAAAATGTCATGAAACACAACTAATAAATTGGTGGACAAAAAGATTTTAAACTGCATTAGCGGACACGCGAGACCCAGCTTGCTGAGGCCAAAAAACCATAGTGCTCAAAAAGCATGAGAAGAGTTCCATAAAAATCAACTCATTGTGCTGATTGAAATAAAAAAATGTAAGAGTGATACATGCTCTATTTAGAGCTTATTGATCTAGTAGCTTATGACAAAAATACTAACTAATCTCTACTGTGAGAACTAAATAACAACCTATGTCGGGGAAAATGACCACAATCACTGCAAATGCGGCTGATGGGGTCTCAATTATGGTGGCAATATAGTTGTCAAAACTTCCAAACTATGAACACCACGCGAGCAACATGTCAAACAAGAAAGTACACTCTCCAGCGACCCTAAACAAAACACAGGATCCTACAAGACAAAGCTAATCAGCAACATTCCGTACCTCATTATTCCATGGAAACCTTTGCGCCAACCGCCTTCATCTTGGCAATGATACTCTCAGCCTCTTCTTTCGTGACACCTTTCTTCAACACCGCAGGCACCTTCTCCACCAAATCCTTCGCTTCCTTCAACCCCAAACTCGTGAAGGTCCTCACCTCCTTAATCACCTTGATCTTCCCCGCCGCATCGAAACCCTCAAGCTTCAAATCAAACGCCGTCTTCTCCGCCACCTTCACCTCTTCCCCCTCTCCGCCGCCGCCAGCCTTCTGCGCACCCCTCGGCACGCCCCGCACCCCCATTCCCGGCACCATCAGCATCATGATCGGGAGCTCGTTGACACCGCGCTTTTCGCGCATCACCTCCACCAGGTCCATCACTTCCAGTAATGTCAGTCCCATCACCTCGTCCACGATCGCTGCTACATTCTCCGAAGCGTGCGACTGCGACGCGCCGCAGTAACCGCGCGCGTGGGAGGGTCGTGGTTGGGGTTGCGCGGTGCGTAAGATCGAGATCCGCGCGGAAGCGAAGGGAGGGCTTTGACGTGGAGTGAGGGTTTGAAGGAGATGGGATAAGTGTTTGAAGCGGGAATAGAAGCTCATTGTTAATGGTTGTAGAAAAAGTTAGTGGTGAGTTTTGTTCCTCAACATCGCATTGAATTGGATATGGGAATAGAAGAAGGTGTTGGAGCGTAATGGTGTCAGTGAGTGTGATGAAATGAGAGTGGTGACAGGGTCTCTGTCTTCCGCCTAAACCCTACACCAAAACGACGCTTACCTCATTTACGAATTTGCCCCCTCCGTTCACACTGAAATGGAAAGTGATCGAATAAGCACCCTCGAATTTGGGCCGGGCAGGGCCGGTTTGGTTTCCAGCAGTTTCTTCTGCACGCCTATATTTTTTTTTCTGCACCCCACAATTTTGTAAATTCCGAAACTGACCCCCACAATTTCAGGATCTGGGAGTGTGTTACGGATTCATCAATCCGGAAGTGAATCATGTTGCATTCCGGATGAGGGGGTGTTCTAGAAACAAAGTTTGCATAAATTATTGATTTTCAGATTGCTGAATTCGGAAGCCTAATTTCTATTACGGATTGATGGATCCATAATGATTTTTTTCAATTATGGATTTCTGAATCCGGAATGCATATTTTGAATTATGGATAGGCGGATCCGGAATGATTTTTTCAATTATTGATGTTTTGCATTTTTTATTTTGTATTAACACTATCATTCATTTACTACCGGAAGCATCAATCTGGGAGATTACCAGATGCACCAATCCGAAAATTTACCGGAAGTGTCAATCCGAAAATTTACCGGATTTCATAATCCGGAATACAAAAAAAAATAAATGTATAGTTTATATAGGGACAGTTTTGTCTTTGCGCAACTTTGTGGGAGTGCAGGAAGAAAAATGTAGGGGTGCAGGAAGAAATTGCCTTTCCTTCTTCATGCACTCCATGGTTTCCCATATGCACCCTCCATGGTGGAGAAAGACGAAAATACTCTTAAGGAAAAAGTATTAAAAGTAATTACATTGAAAATAAGAACTTAATTAATGAAAGTTAACAGTGTCACATTTTAATAACTAATAAAAAATTAAAATCAGCAAATACAACTTTAAATTTTAAAAATATGTAAAACTTAATTAAAACTTTATGAAATTATGCAGAAGAACTAAAATTTAAACATGATTACAATGCAGCAGTTTGATTTCTCTTCACAAACAGCGAGTACCTAAAAATAATACCTTCATTAGAGATAAATTGGAATACACAAATTTTGTGACACTCACAAAAGTGATACAAAAAAGCCTAACCCCTGTGGAAACACACTGACAAAGGGGTCATGATGAATTCAACTTTATTATTTAAGCACAAACAAACATAAATTAAATGTTGTCACACATGCATGATTATACTAAGTTTTATAATATCTGGCAATGATATTGCTTCTTCAAGCGTTGATATGCCGGCAGTTCTCTCTGATCTCTCCCCTGGAATTTGTCAAAGGAGATATGTTTCCCATCTTGATCATGGACTTGGCGAATTGTTCAAGGAAAATGTCATTATTTTCAGCATAGGACTGCACTAGTGCAGCTGATTCTTGTGTTGTGAGAAGGATTTGATCAGAACTCAAGAGACCCTTGTAAGCCAAAAGGTTCTTGAAGTAGGTGTTGTCAAATTTATATGGGGTGGCATAGTCTAGGAAGAACAGGTTCTGATCACCCCCAGATCTTGGACACCTATTGCGCAATGCAGTAGCATAGTATTGGTCAAGAGCGGATTCTGGCTTGCCATGGCCACTGATTTGGCTATAGAGTCTTTGCCTGAAGGTGGTGCATCTGGCATTTCCTATAGTATGGCTCCCTATACCAATTGCATAAAACTTGTTTAGAATAGGAAACATATAAGATAACTTTGACTCAGATTGGTGCATGGTGACATGGGGATAAGAGCACATCAACAATAAAGTCTTATCTCATTGTGCCTATCAAAATTTACCTATATGTACAAATTTGAGCAGAAAGAGTAGAAACATGCAAGTTTGAGTTTAAGGAGTATACCAGATAGAGCAACTAGATCAACAAGGTGAAGCCCCTGAAGCTTGAATTTTGTTAGGATGGTCTGGAATGTGTTGTTTGGGGCTGGAATGTTGTTGTTGGAGCCACTTATGCTTGCATCTCTAGAGTCCCTTCTGCCTAAAGGTACTTCCCAACTTGGTCCACCACTCTGTACATGTATGAAAGGGACAGTGAATCAGGCTTGATAAAAATGGGAAAGTCAGGTATTTCTTGTACAAAATTTTAAAAATAGGAAATGAAATTTTTGTAATTAAAAGAAAAAATAAAAACAACATTTTTTTCTGAAACCAAATCAACATGAGAGCGGTTTGTGAAGTACTTACAAGAACAACTGAATCTCTTGCAGCTAGAGTCAAGATGTCAGCACAAGAAACTGTAGAAGGGCATTCTCTCTCTAATGCAGCTTTAATTGCATCAATGACTTCAAATCCTCTGGCTGAATTACGGTTGGGATTTGATCCCTTTTCACTGATGATGCTTCCACTGCTATCTAACAGCAATGAAGCATCACAACCCTGCAACATTAGCCTTGCATTAAGAATTTGAAAATGCATCTGGATATATATACATATAACATAAAATAACTACACATGTATATGTTTAATGAGACTTATATATAAGCACTAACATCAAATAATAATTTAACTATAGGATTAAGAACTACTAACATCATATAGTTATGATGATACTAATAAACGCTAATGATATGATGTGTGTTTGTTATATACATAACTAAGTTTTGGTTACAAAAAATAGAAGGGAAAGACCTTGACAAAGCAATCATGGAAATGAAGCCTGAGAATAGAAGCTGCAAGTCGGGGTTGCTGTTCAACATACGTGGCAAGGATGGACTTGACGATATGCTGAGCTTGTGGGCATGAATAGTCATAAAACTGAGGGTAGAGGTAGCCCTCTTGGTAATAGTTACAGAGGCACAAGGGAGCAAAGGCTAGCAAAGAAAGAAGCAAGAAAAAGCTCATGGAAGTGGCCATTGTTGTTTCAATATCACTTCAAGTTACAAGAAAGATACAAAGTGGTTGAAGAGAATTAAGCTGTCAAACTCGGTTGCATTGCATGGTGCTGTGATGGGGAATGGTATTTATAGAAAAGAAAGATGATAGAAAATTACTGCATTACAAAAGAGATTGGAGGAAGGAACGGAAAAAGTTGGAGTTGGTAGTAGCTAACCAGTTTTCATATCCTCATAGACGAGAGAGAAAAGAATGTAGTTAGTAAGCTTTTCAATAAAATAACTCAACTAGTGTCTGAACGATTCAAATATTGTCAAAATTTATAATATCATAACTTCAACATGAGGGTTTGGTATAATGCATTCATGTCATGTAACAGGTTATTGAAGGTGGAGTTAGAAATACCCTTGGGAAATTATAGTCTGGGAGCATTATAATGTACTGCTACATTACATATATCACGTTTTTATTGGATAAATGATGTAGTATTGTAAGGAGCACGTGAGAGTTTGTAGTTGGCATGCTTAGTAATCACTTGAACCTATCATTGTGTAAACAAATGGTTTGAAGTTTAAGATCTAAGGTAACATAATATTATAGGAAAAAGCAAACATGCTTGACATAGAAATAGCCGAAATTGGACCCTATTCCTTCGGCAATGTTAACGTATTCTTGCAGTTAAAGTCATGTTTGATTATACCTAACTGGTGGTATATCTTATTTCAAGACCTGTGACGATTCTTTGTTATTTCACATACCCAATCTTTTGCTTTACATTAGACAAGGAAGATCAAACCTAATGGTAATTTTAAGATTAACTTTTGTTTATTGGAAAGTGCTTGTTATAAGCTTGTAAATTTTATAGAACAATTTCCTTAAGGTCAAAGACTAATTGGTGTTTAATCAACAACTAAAATAAAGATGATTTAGCAGGACCAAGCTACCTCAGTCATGTAGAGCTTCCAAATGTATACGACAATATCAGATGGCAGCTTGGTCAATCTGCAGGTTATGATCTGTGTCTCATGGCACGCCATAAAAATTAATTAAACTTGACTCACCTAATCAGTTGACTTTCTAATATACTTCATTTCAAGTTTTTCTATATTACAAAAAAATATTTATTAATTTTTCTTATTAACTTTCTCACATAAGATAGATTTTGTTTATCTTAATTTCGTTGCTTCACTGATGTATGTTTATCGATAAATTATAGATTTACTTTTCTTTCGTTAATATTTTTAGGGTTATTTTTTTAAGTTACACTATTGATTTTAACCACAGTATTATTTATACATTATTTGTTCTTTTTGTTTAAACGTTATATTTCACTGTTCTTGATAGGAAAAAAGTCATCTTTTTAAATAATTACGGGTGGTTATAATCTTCAATTGTGATCATCGATCGCGGTCCGAGATGAAATATTTGTAAATGTACTCCGACACTCAAATTAGGATTCGATATTTGGTGATTGGAGTATTAATTATTGTAATAGATGTTTACATTTGTCTTGGTGGAGTGCATATTTATAGCGTCGTAATAGACCTCTGATTCTAAGCTTGAATGGTGATTCATCAGGTTAATCTGAATATTATGATAACATCTCGTACTATAATTATGTTAATTATATTATAAGGGATGTTTGTTAGGTCTTGAGAATCACTTTAATCATGTCAGTTGAATGATTTTTAGATAATTGACCCATGTTTGAACTTTAAATAGTATGGCGTCGACACTAACATTCATAATTTTGTAACCACTACATTAATCAACACAAGACACTAATAAGTTAAGTGTATGCTGTTTTAATTTTATTGTAAATTATGTTGAAAATATTTAAAAATACAATATAATATATATATATATATATATATATATATAATAACAATGGAAACTAAAAATACTATTAAAATAATTTATCTATAAATGAAAACCACAAGAGTTTAAAGTTAATTACAAAATATAATTATCTTAAAATAGATTTATCTAAGAAATTTACATAAAAGAGTCATATAAATATTTTTACTTTTATCATGTTCCATTTGTATATAGAAAACTTCAATAGTTAATTATAGTAAATAGTTATAATCTAATAAGTCAGTTAATGAGTTAACCCCAGTGAGAAATATTTTGAAACTGCTCTAGTGGATGTGGATGCCTTTTGACTTGAAAACCTTGAACAAGAGTTTAATTATTATGTATCTGTGTTTTGATATGTTTATAGGAATAAGTAAAGAAAAGTAATAAGGTAATAAAAGATAAATTTGTGATAAGATGTGGTGATGGAACAGGTATGGTTGGATACCAACTATTTTTGCACAATATATATATAATATTTTCAACTCATTCCTTTTGTTTTAGCATTCTGAATATAAATGTTAGCCTTATGAGCATTGAAGAGAATAAATAATAGGTTTGGATTAAAAATTGTGTTAGCTCCAACTGTGTCACTCTCTTTCTGTCTTTTATCATATCATTCAATAACTTCACCTACAGTTGTCAAATCAAATTCATCTAAAATTATGCGAAGGGAATGGTTAAGGCTGCTGCTAATGCTGAAGAATGTGAAGAAAGTAGAAATTTAGGATTACTGATAAAATCGTATTTTCACCTAACATGCTGTGAGAGAAGAAACTATATACTATTTTAATAAGTTGAATAAGTCTTATTGGCAAAACAAATGGTATTTTCTTTAATGTTTGTATTCAGTCCGTAAAATGAAAAAAAAAATATTTTCCTTTTATTTGTTAAGATAAAGATTATTAAACTAAAATATAAAAAATAATATTTATGAAACAAAAATTTATTAAACTAAATATTGTTTTCCCTGATAACTTATTTAACTTTTTATTTTTATCTAAAACGCTACAATCTACAAATCATAAAATCAATAAATTAAACGGATCCCGCTTTTGAATTGTTTATAATTTGGAAAATTCAGTTGTTGTGTATGAATATGACACTCTAAAAATTGGAATAAAATTAAAAACATCTGAATAAACCTTGAATATTTTTATATAACCCAACTTAATTAGGGAGGTTAAGCCGCCAAAGTTTACTCGTTTAGAAATCATAATCGATTATCTATATAAATATTTTAGTATTATTATTTAACTTTACATAATTTATTATTATTTTAGTAATGATATTATTAATATTTATTTGTATGTGTTTTTATAAAATAAATAATTTAAATAATAAATAAAATAATTTGGATATTTTATCAATGTATATGTTTTTATATTGTAATAAAATAAATAATTAAAAAATAATAATGAATTTTATATTTTATAACTTGATATTTTAATATGTTATTATTTAAACGTATAAAATTTTTTATCTTTAAGATTTGATAATATTTTTGTAATTTAAAATTTATTTTTATGTCAAATTAATTTTAAAAGTTTATTTTATAAATTATTTTTTAAATATAATACAAAAAAAATATTATAATACCCCCAATCACTTATATTACAAACTCTTCACTCTTTTTATCTCAAGAAAACAATCTCATTTTTCACTCTCTTTTTTTCTCCTTCCCTTCTTTTCCATTTCCACCTTAATCCAACTAAAACATATACTTTCTTTACAAATATACTCTCAATAACCCGAAACTTGAAGCTAATATTTAGGTTTTTTTTGTGTTTTTGCATTTCTTAAAGTATTGATTTTCACCATATTTTTTCTTTTCGGTAGTGTAAACAGTATTTGAATGGATCCAAACACACTGAAAAGCTTCTAGGCAACTTCTCCTTCACCATATCTTTTAGGACATGCACTCAACAAAAAATTTAAAACTCAACATTGTCATTGGTTTCATTTTGCTTACGAATACAGAAATTCAGAAGTGATTGTTATTTACTCCGTATTTCAATATCTGAAAAATCCTTTTCATTAAGTTATGAATTCTAGATTTTCATATCCACAAGTGAGTTATGAATTCTGAATTTTCATATCCAGAATGGTGTGTTGTAAATGGTGTTGAAAATCAACATCCGTAACTCATTTATCTTTTGCTCCAGATCGATCATCAATAACATAAAGTCAATTTGCTTCCACTAGTTTCACAATTATTAGTACTAATTTGAAACATTACATACTCGATATTTCAATTAGTTTGAGCAACATGATTTGCAAATCAACAAAATCATTAACCACATTCAAGGACCATCCCACTATGCGCATGCTTGGCTTAAATTAACTTTTAAGAAATAATAGTTCATATTCAAAAAAAAATTAAGTTGACAGAAATTACAATTATTTATTTAAAATAAACCAAAAACACATTTAATTTTTTTTAAATATGGAATCAAACAAAAACGATAGAATCCTATCAAAATTTCTATAAGATTCATTAAATGGAATTTAGCAACTAGGTTCATACTATAACTACCCTTTCCTTTCTTCTATCTGTGAATTTATGTTTACAAGAAAACATCAGAGAGGGTTTTCAAAACCCTTCCAATGAGTTGATCCAAACAACATATTTGGCAGAAGAAATTCCCAAAAAGTAGACAACATGGTGGCAGATTGTTAGTAAATAAAACAAAAATGAATGACGGTACACTTTCAAATGGCACCATATTTTCTTTCTGAAGGTTTCCATGCACCTTGTGAAGGACCAGGAGAACGTTCCCAGGAGGCTTCACTGCCGAAGGCACTATTGACTTCTTCTGGGCGTGAGTAGCTATGCCCAACTCCACTAACCTATTTTCGTGACACATCAACAAATGTCAGATATGCAAATGAAGTAGGCAATCCTGCTAAACAAACTTGCAAACTGCAATATTGATCTTTGCTGTGCAGTCTTACGGCATTTCATTTTTGTTAGTTTGAAAAAAGATAGGAAAGTACAAAATTTAGGAACAATATCAAACCCATGATACGTCTAAAAATATATCAACAGCAATGCTGGCAACACAAGCTTGCACATTATCTATTATTAGGTAAATTTTATGTGGGTCACACTCAGTGTATCTAAGTTTTATAGTGAGACACAACAAATTTACCCAGAAATAAAATGTGTCTGAAGCTTCCGTTTTTCTAGTTACTATAATATTTAATGCCTTTGGTGATGTATTCAATACCCGCACTTCTGCATATTTAAATGTTTTCAAAATAAAAATCTCATTTTTTTAAGTGAAGCTTAAACATAACTTTGCCATTAATGAAGAGAACAGGGGAGTATTTTCTTAGGTCTTGCTAACAACCATCTTATGGGCACTTACTAATTAATAGGAAGTTTTTAAACTTTTAACTTTCAATTGCTTAACCAGTATCCTCAAGCTCATGGTATAGCAATTTAAGGGAGTGATGTCGTTAGTTTAATCAAGCTCAAGACCTAATAAGAGTAATTTGCTGACTCTTAACATATACCCAATATATAATCAAGTTCAGAATTAAAAAATTATTAGTCAACAGTTCCAATAAAAATTGGCAAGTAGCTCAGAACTCACTGTCTCTAAGCACGCAGAAAGGATAGTCATGCCAGGCAAAGCATCAATTCCACGCTGCAAAAGGTTAACATGTCAGATATTCAAGATGTAAGTGGTGATATAAGCAATGAAGTCACAGAACACTGAGGAACAAGGACATTATGTCTTAGGCTTGCAACTTGCAAGTGAAAGAAAAATACTGACCTGCCGTCCCACTTTCGTCTTGTAAATGAACCCTCCACAACAGAAGAGTGTTGAAGAGACAAAAAATCTGCCCAATAAAATGTTACCATAAACTGAACATAAATAAAAAAGAATAATAAAACATTGGAATGTGTATAAGATGACAACAAGAAATCGTTTCAAGTCATTTATTACTACTACAATATTCAGCCCCTAATTTCAGGTTTAATTCTGTTATTTTGCATAATCGAATACGAATTAAATATAAGAGAGTTTCTATACATGCAAGAAAGCACTCCAAATATTGCCCATCCTCTTGTGCGACCACCCCCTGGGTCCTGTGTATAATCTGCAACAATCAACAGAACTGGCCATTCATTCAACAGAAATGATAGTTGAAAGAAAAAGGAAAATTATGTAAAATTGAACAAACATGACCTTTTAGTCCCTAACACTTAAAAATCATCATTTTTAGTCCTTATACATACTATCTTAAGTCTCTTTTAGTCCTTACGCATTTTAGAGTATAAGGACTAGAATAAATTAAAATTAATATGTATAGGGATGAAAATGGATTAAAATATTACTAGTAAGGATTAAAATGAATCATTTTTAAGTATAATATAAGGACCAAAATTAAAGTTTAGACGACTATAGGGACTAAATGAGTAACTAAACCATTAAAGTTAAATACCATAATAGGCATAATTACCATACTTGTTCAGTCTTCATATTAATTAAATGCATATAAAGAACAAGAGCAATAACAGTAGAATTTAAATTTTCTAGCCCAGTACTTAGTATCACTCACCACATGTTTTTGTAAGCACAAATTGAATTGGCTGATAACCCTCAACTGGGATTGTGATATTAACTTCATATGGGGTATCACGGGCCACCTCACCTGGAAAAAGTTGAAACATTAAAGTTTTATCGAATGTAACTCAGCAGGAAACTGATGATCATACAATAAGTGGGACCATACATCTCCAATCAACAATCAACATTGAAGGTGACAAAGTTGTAGGAGGCTTCCCTTTGTCAGCAGATCCAGACAATTTAATTTCCAGGCCCTTATCTGGATTTACCTAATTAGCAGCAGTTAACAATTGTCATGTCCCCAGTGCCTTGATGAAAGCAAAACAAAACAGTACGCCAGAGATTAATTCAATAAAAAAAATGTACCTTTAAACTAGGCTTTTGAACCAGGGAAGAAAGTGAAGCAACCGCAGTCATAAACAGGACTATCTGAGTTTGCCCTGTATGAAATCTGTAAAAAGAAAACATAACATATTTGTAATAATTGAAGGAAAGCTTGGGTAAATGAAACACTACCGCTGATAACAGAAGAATAAAATGTCAATGATTAACTAAAAGAAGTGATAGCATAGCAGCAGCAATCCTGACCTAAAATCATGGTGGACTTTCTCAAAACCGATTTGGGTCAAGCCATTATAAACCTACAATTTCATAAAAAAATAAAATTCAGTATTATAATTCAATTTAATAGATAATTTAGTATTATAAAATTGTATGTAGATTTATAATACTAAATTCAGTCTTGTAAATATACATTTCATTTTGGCATTATATTAATTTGGCTTGGCCCTTCAAATGGTTTTTAACATCAAAACAGTCTACTATTTATAAAAAATAATGTCTAAAAGCTTCTGTACAAACGGGGACCAAATTGAAATTATTCAAGTTGCATTTAACTGGCAAAAAACATAGAATAACAGAATAGAACAAAAGACCATAATGTACTGCATATTGTGTTAGGAATCTTCAGAATTGAACAAGATCACGTGTTCTATTTTGCATTGGACACTAGTTAAAAATAGAACATCAACTTCAATTACATACATACCAGTCCTTTGGTCTAGTATTAAGAAAATGAAAATGGGACTTTTTCCATATATCATTCTATTATAATTATTATATTATAATTGTAAAATTTATTAATATTTTTTACTTCGTACAAAAATTATTAATATTATGAAAATTCCAAATTATCTCAAAATGCTGTTGGTTATTAAAATAATATTTGAAGCAACACATATACGAAAATGTGAAACATGAAACAAATCAGTAGACTATACTAGAAAATGGAGATGACAACAAATAGAAGATAAGGAGAACGAGAAACAAAATTCAGAAGACAATAATTGGGTAATGTGTTCTTGAGTGCAGACAAATTAAATGAATAACGTGAAATATCCAAAAAAAGTAATTGGAAACTGATACACCTCAGAGAAGAGAACGTGATGATAAAAGATGGGTGGCATGCCAGAATATGATAAAGAGGAGCCAGCGTGTGACCAGAAAGAGAGACACAGTACACTTGATAATTAAAAAAATGAACAGAATGAGTATGTTTTATTCTTAGTTGATCTACCCTTTTCAATGGGACCAAATTGTCCCAATTTTTAATTTCTATGTTCTGTACTGTTCTATTTTATAAATACAATAAGTATATATATGTTATGTTTTGTTCTCCAAATGTATTTCTGTTCTCTGATTTTCCTTTTCTAAATATTGTTTGGTCTGCTGCAAATGATTGGTAGTAGAATGTTGGGATGCCTGTCTCTATTGTGATGCTTTTTGCATGCCTTTTGTGTTAAAAAAATGTTATGTTCTGTTTCTGTTCCTACTTGTCTACCAGGCACTATGATAGGAATAGAACTCCTATTAAGAGGATTCATGTGAGAAGGAACAAGCAGCTGTAGAGGATCAGAACCCTTAGTGGGTAAGTTTCACTGGAAATAATCAATTAACAGAAGTTTTTTAGTAGGGTGGGGCAGAGGTCAATTAGTTGCTTGTAAAATAAATAGAATTGGGAAGAGGGTTGAGGGGGTATTGTACAATTTGGGAAGTGAGGGAGAGGGCCGAGACTCTCAAATTACTCGGCATTCTTGTATCATACTGTATGTTCTTTGGGCCTGGTTCCATATTAAGACAGATCAGAAAAATTAAAGTTCTTGCAAAATATTAAATCTTGTCTCTGCCTCAATGACCAAAATTTATCATATAAGACTACTTTGATGTCACTATTTTTTTTTTTTAGTAAATTGATGTTCCAATGTTCTCGTGAGGACTGAAATGAGAGTTCCCTCTAATTTAATTCCAGGTATTATGCATATTTTCTTCAAGCAAACATAGTGTAAGTGGTAGAAACTGCTCACAAGTTCCCATGATCTTGGATGAAAACCAACAGTGAAGCCTTGAAATACTTGAGGGCCTGGTTTATCACATGGTATTGCAAGGTCCACTAAAACTCTGAAAGACATCAAGGTTGACGTGATTTTTTACACATTCAAATCATATTTTAACAACTAACATAGGAAATCAAGAACAGTAATGAAAAGCATACATTATTTCTGAAAGGCATACATCATGATATGGACTAATATCAGTTCTAAAGTAATTAGTTTAGTAAAAATATTTCTATTCACACAATTTCTTTCCCTTTTCACATTCAAGAACTGAAGGAAACTGTATTGATTGCACACAAGGTAATCTGGTATTAATATATCTAGTATCATTACAAATCAGTATAATTATGGACAATAACTCCTAAACATTAGCTCTATGAGGCAGCAAGAACCAAGTGCTGACCAAGGCTATTAACAACCATGGACTGGGTCTAACTGAACTCTAAAAGTTAGCTCAAAGAAGAGAATTGCCCCAAGACTTACTCAGACAAGGAGGACTATGGACATATTCCTAACCATGTGAAACATCTTAACATACCTCCTGTTGTGGAGAATAATTCTTGTAATTAATAGTCCATTTATCAATAATTAGCCTATACAGATTCTTGTAAAGCACATTCTTTAATGTGACTCACAAGTTAACATAGTGAAATACTAAATTGATAAAAACCAAATGAAAGTTTGACATCTGAATTTTACAATGACAAACCTGCAGTTTGATTCATATGTGACATTACATATGCATCCAGGACGACCTGCAATAGGATAAAACAAAAAAAAACATATGTGATGTGCTACCTGAAACAGAATTTAAACTAGCAAAAGTCTTTTCAATGTGGCACCACGGCAGTTTATGACCAACATCATGGAGAAATTCTGCTTTACACAGATCTCTCAACGATTTGTTATTATCCCCCTGGTTTTTTCCTCAATTTATCAGAATTTTGTTTATCCTGTACATTTCAATTACTTGTGCTTCTAAACAGCCCATAAAGGTAGTTCACCAGAAAAAAAAAAGGAAACTGAGTGGAAAGGAATCAGGTTGGATCATTGCTAGTACTAACTAATATCTCAAAATATGTTCATACCTTTACATTGTCCATTCAAACAACTCCCACATACGATATTAACCTGCAAGACATGAATGTAAATTGTGAAAGGTTAATACACCACATAATACGATGCAATGCAACCACTATGCTAAAGAAGTACATACTTCTTACAGTAATGAACCAAAAACGTGAAGTGTTTAGCATGTCTTACCAAATTAAGGTATTTGGTACGCCAAGCTTATCTCACTAGCAGACAGCTTACAAGATTGTAATTTTCTTTTTCCAGTTTTATTCTTGTTGTTTAGTTGCACTTCCTTTTTTACCCTCTTTTTTTTTTAACAATATACATAACTACTATTTAATACACTAGTTTATTTAGGGGGGTTTCTTCATATTGTTGGAATAGAAATTGTGAATGAAGAAGTCCTCCATTGGGTAAAAGTAAACAAGTTGAGTAACATATAAGAAAGAAGGACATGACTTAGAATTTTATGTTAAATGTAGTATTAAGTTTACTTGTGTAATTCTCTTCTAGCTTGTTGAAGAAGGTTTCCTCAATGTTATATCCCACTTTATATTTAATAAGATGTGGTATCGAAATCTTTGGAGCAATCAAGTGATCAATTAATACAAGTACTGAAGTACAACGTAGTGAATCCATAAAACTTCAAAACCTTCCTGGGAATTGTTCAAAGTCAGACGGCATGTCCCATTAATAGTAGATAAAGATAGTACCAGTACAAGTAGTGTCGCCTTTTCTAAAACTTGTAGATGAAACAAATACAACTTGTACTTGAGGGAGAGCATACCATATGAAAGAGACCCACTCTTGAGAGGAAGATTGTTGGAATAGCAAGTGTGTGAGCAAAGAAGTTTAAAATTGGGGTAGAAAGGAACAAGTTGAGCAAAATTAGGCGTGAAGGTGACATACACCTAATGTCTTAAGATTTTTTAGTTGAATGCGATGTTAACGCACTTATGTAATTCCCTTGTAGCCCATTAATGGAAATCTCTCCAATGTTTTTAACTCCCACATATTTCATAACACATACTACTCTTCATTATAGTAATTACAGTATTTATTTTAATTTTTTAATAAATTATTTAACCATTAAAAAACTAATAAGAAAAGTAAATTGACAGAAAATCTGAAACTACCTAAACATATTTTTTTCTACAAAACAAAAAATATAATCCATATAAATATGTCCTGTATTTCATTTTGACATTATATAAGCTACTTCAACAACAAAATTTCTCAAACACGTTTAATTCAATATGCTAATTTAAAAGTTTTAAGTTTTAATCTAGCAATTTATATGCTTTAATCTAGCTTAGCTTAGAAGTTTTAAACTAGCTTATCAGCTAATCTTGGCATATATATCCTTAGCCTATGGGCACATATCGTGTCTCTATACTTGATAATTAACATAGTTCTAGATTCCATCACAATTACTATCTAGGAACTTGTGCTTGGTCATACCCCCTTTATTCATGAGATAACCCTCTCTATTCATGAGATAAAGTCGTATGCTAGTTGATTACTTGATTTAAAAATAAATGGAAATTTCAGAATTGCACCAACCTGGGCTGTTCGTCCCATTTTGTCATAACTTTGTTCACAACCCATAAGATCACCACTATAAAACTCCTACACATAGAGAAAATGACTTAGAAAGCAGGGGAGACAGTATTAAAAAAAGGATGTGGTCAGAGAGCAGTATGTAAAATATCTTGAAATAGTACAGTTTTTAGTTTATATGTCATAAAAGTCTTCCTATGCACTTACATTAGTACCTGCTAATCTCTAACCGCAAAGGATGTTGCATCAATTAGGGTAACAATTACACTCCACTGGCAACCGTGTATAAAACACAAGATTTCATCATGTCTCTAGCTTTCTCCCCACTTAACACCTTCCCCGAGGACCTAGTTTTCTAATATGTATCCTCACTCGTGGCTTTTATTTTGTTCACCCAAAATTCAAAATATAGAATAGACAGAAGAATCTTACTTGTATAAAGTCAGATTGGCCAGAACCAGCAACAAAGTAGTTGAATCTATCAAATCGTCCAAAATCAACATATCCCTGGATAGTTTTGGCCATCAGGTAATGAGGTTAAAATATATAATACACCAAAGAAGATAAGCATGCCTCCAAAGGTAGAGTCTGAAAAAAGATAAACAACAAGAAAACCAAGGTCCCAACAATAATTGCTGTTCATCACATACATGACATCAGTGACCCAATTGAAATTTTAAGTTACTCTTGGTCAGATATAAGATCCAAAATTTCTGCAGCTCAACCGAATTTAAGTGTTTGGAAGTCAATTATACATTTAGATGCAAAAGAACGAGCAAACTCTTCCTCCGATAATAACACAAAAACTACTCTACCCACAAGAGGGAAAGAGGAAGAATTAGAGCATAGATAATGAAAACAAGGTGACATGCACTACCGTTTGTGATCTACTCTCCACATCTTTGCAGAATCGTACGGCCAGGTCAGAGCCTTGCTGCATCAACACAGTGAAAAACTCAGCAGCATGCCAAGGCCTAAATTGAACACATGAACAAGATCATTCATAAAGACAAAAACAACAGTCAGAGAGCATTACCTTTTGATCATACTCGAAAAGGTAACCACTCCAGCCACTCTAATTAACCAGTTAAGCAAAAACAAAAAGCATAACTAACCGAGTCATCATTATACTAAAACCTAAATAAACGAACCACTACACAATTAGGATTATGAATATCAAAATGCAATCCTCGATAAAGCGCATAACACGTAGAGCGTGTGGAAACGAAGGATACGAAATCAAAAATGCGACTTGAATTGTCGAAAGCGTAGCAGTTGGAAGTCGGCATCGAAACTGAAGCCATCCATGGTATCTGCAAAAGCACGCCTGAAATAAAGCGAAGTAAAAACGACATTGGTTTTAACGAGACAGAGATAACGGCGTGACGAGAAGGACAGACACACCTAGGCATAAACCGGCGAACGCCATCGAGCAACGCATTTTTGGAGGTCGTTGTTGCTTGGGATTTTGGGGAAGTCAATACGAGGCGGTGTCAGTGAAAATCTACATCTAAGCGACGAGTCTGAGACATGAGAAGTGACAGAGGAAACGGCATTTATTTGGAATCGTCGTTTCAGGGAATTCTTCTCAGTGACCTTGATGCGAACACCTAAGAGGCCTTGGCGAAGGTTCCGTTCTGGGCACGATGGCAAATTCACCCGGATTCCATCCGTTGTACATTTTATAGTTATTTTGATTTAATCATTCTTTCTCAGATCATATATTAGTTTTGTAATTACTATTATTGTTTCTCTCATATAATCTTATTTACACATTTCAAATTATTTACTTCCTTCAATCCGAGACACTTCTCTTGGATATAGTGTCAAATACGTGGATCGGACATGACATTAGATACTTGTTTGAACACTTATCATTGAAATGTCCAATTCAAAAAATATTTATTGAATTTTTGATAATTTTAACACAATTCTTACACAATTTAAAAAAATACATTAATTTTTTAAAAACTCAAATTTATTATATAAATTTTTATTACGATTATAAAAATAAAAAACAAATCATTTTAAACCAACAATGAAAAACATTTTTCTGTTAACAAAAATTGAAACATACTTGTACACATAAATCTTCATTGTCAATTTATATAATTTATAATTATATAATATATACATCCATATTTCCATGTCCTACATTTTAGAAATTATACATATTAAATATGTCTGTGTCGTATCATATAAGTGTTTATGCTATATAGTTCTAACTCACTACAAACTATCAAATATTTATTTTAATTACCATCATTCCTTTTTTATCTTTTATTTTTTAAAAATATAAAAATACAGAATGTCTCTTTTTTCATTAATTAAATAAAATGTATTCTTTCTATTGAAAAAATTGATAAAAGATTAGCTTTAGTCCTTCCACTTTTAAAACCATGATTTCTCTTCTATTTTAAAGCTCTGATTTTAGTCTTTGATATCAAGTGGTTGTCACAAATACTATATGATACCCATTTTCCCCGTCAACAAAAATATTAAATATTAATGAAAGCTATGATGAAGAACGAATTTCACTTATTTTTTAAAATTCTAAAGACTAAAATAAAAGATAAAGTTTAACAATTATAATTCTTAATAAAGAAAAATTTAAGTCTAAGATGATAAAGAAAATTATATTATCACTGTACCATATACTAGTGAACATTATTTTTATTATTATTTTATTTATAATAATAATAATAAGAATAATAATATATTATTGGAAACACATGCATTACGTTTACGTGTATATGTATCCACTTTTGTTATGATGATAAAATAAAGGAATATTATTAAATTATAAAAAATAATTATAAAAATCTTAAACAATTTCTGTAATTTTATTATAGATATTATTTATTTATTTATTAGATAATTTTTATTATAAATAATTATTTTAGTTTAAAAAAATAATTAAAGAATAAGATAGTAAGAATTTGTATAAAAAAAGGGTAATAATAATTGGAAGAATAATAGCAATAATAATGTTATCAAAAGTGCTTAATGGTAATATAGTTTCTTCTAGAGTTTGATTCCCTGGATTTTCAATTTGATTTTATTTACCAGTTTGGCTTATCACATATTGAGTATAATCAATTTAACAGTTTTTACATAAATGCATTTGGTGTAATGGTATCAGTGTCTCCTCACTAAAGACTACTTGTGAGTTAATCCAATCATGGCCTTCATAAACTAAAGTGCTTCCATATTGGCAGAAACTGCAATCAATGACACAACAATTGTAAATTGTGATTTTGCTAAGGTGATTTAATATAAGTTTTGAAAATGTATTGCAACTTATGTGCAGGGTACTTTCCTAAAATAACTATTGCTGGCATATTTGATGGACCACAAACTGATTAAAACGCTTCCAGTTTTGTTAAACATGTAGAAATATAAAATTATAAAAAAAAAAAAAAAGAGGATTTGTATTTCATTTTTATTATACTTACATATTAAAATTGGTCATTAAATGGGATGGAAATCAGTATTAGAATTATTGACAGAGATGCATTAATTAGGCTTGAGAAAAATTTAATACAAATTATGAAAGACTACAATAATACAAAAGTCTCTTTGCTTCATTTGAGTGAGAGTTGTTTAACAGCTGTGATGCTGTCTAAAACTGGGTCAAGAAAACTGGATTTTAACAGGATTTAACCAGCAACAACGTAGTTGGATAAGAAAAATTCTCATTGACGCCATTTATCTATCCAAAAAGTCAAGATCAATATCATTCTGGATCCTATTCTGTCAAGTAAATTTTAGCTATAAAATGGCGTTTCCCTTCATACAACATAAAACTTTAATCATGCATTCAATGCTCAGCCCTTTTGTTTGCCAAATGAGTTCATGAATATATTACTACCATTGCAAAGATGACAAAATTAAACCTTGAAAGGAAGCGCATGAAGGTGGATATAAATCTTTTGCTGAGATGAACAATCCCACCAATTCTTGTGACTGACGAGTCATCATGAAAATGCTTTCAGCGGAACTCTTCGTTGCCCATTCCTCTATAATCCTGCATGAATTGTTCAAATTTTCAAGAAACATCGTGGATGAACCCATAGATTATTCAAAGTTAATGGGTAGACAAATCATTATTCCCTAATCAAAACAATTTTTTTTAAATAGTCTCCTTATTTTAGCTTAATAAGGGGAAGAAATGAGTCAAAGTATCTCGTAATCAAACATGGAAAACGTCAAGAAAAACAAAAGCAAACCTAATTCCAAAGTTCAAACCAAAACAGAAAAAATGGAAAGAAAACCCTTTACTATATTTTTCAAATTAATGGATTATCATGATAAAAGAAATAATTTCATAACTGACCTTGATTGAGATTCTGTTGCATTGTGGCAGTCAGAATAAAGCACTTTGATGATGGGCTGTAACTTAAGTTTATGAACTGGGTCTTTGTCCTCTGTACCAGAACAATTACCAGAACAAGACCAAGTATCTGGATTTAAAAGAATGATTTGTAGAACGGGGGCTTTGGTTGTTAGATCTCTAATCACAAACCGAAATAATGATTCGTCACTTGCACACTCCACCAACCGATTTGCAAACATTTTGCCCATTGAATATTTGCTGTTGACAAATATAACGCATTAAAATTTATTCAGGGTATATCCGTATTTAACAAACAAATATCAAAATATAATCCTTCTGAGTTTTCAAGTCCTCCTTTGCAACAAAAACAATAATCCTTCTCATGCTTAAATTATATATCAAAAAATACCCGAGAGGACTTGCAAATAACATGTAATAGAATAGCTATGGTTTGGAATACACAGCATGCGTACAGTCATTCTCGTTCACAGGATCAAGAAGAATCAGCAAGGAAGATAGCTTTCATTTTGCCTCTGGCCTATAATATATCTATTACAACCTTTTGTTTTCAAGAATGTCAAGACAAGACCATGTTCACTATTAACTCTTTCGTGTCTAAATGCATGGTATTAGTTGGTAAAGTCTATGTATGCACACACTGTTATGGAAATACTATAATATTGTTCCAACTTCCAAGGAATTTAGATAAATCTGTCTTATTATGAGCCATACTTATTTAACTTCCCTCAAAATATTCATATAGTGCACGCACATAAAAAGACAGTACTGTACCACTTCTTCCCACCCAGGCATGTATGAAAGAAAAACTTAATACCTTTTTACACAATATAAATTTCTACTAACCAGTTAATGTCAATCAATTTCATTAATTCACTTAGTATTCCCCAAATTAGTTGACTGGACGAATCAAATTACCCATCAAGACATTAATTTCACTTAAACAAATCATATAAGTATACATGTTTTAGCAGAGCTATTTTCCCGTAGTCAACTGCAACTGAGTTATAATGGCACAAAACATGTCACCGTTTTCTTTCTGTTATGGAAGGAATTAAGACACACTGATTTATTCATTCCATGCAAACCTGAACATGTCCTCGGGTCCTCCAACTGGCAAACAAGTTGAAATGTAACATTTGAACAGCCGTACTCCTTCATCTACTGGTGTATGGCCCTCACAACATGGGTAGGCTCCAATGAGAGACCTGCATTGAGGGCATGTAAATTCACGCCAATCAATATCCTTTGTAAGATTTGATAATCTAGCCATGAAAATATCTTCAAGAAAACCGTTAAGTAGAGACTTCTGATTTCCCAGAATTTCCAGGGTCTCTGTTGGCATCCCTTCCCTTCCAGCAGTTCCACATGAATGATGCTCACTGTGTTCATCCCCGAGATTGTTTGTCATTCGAGCACAACAACTCGGAGTTTCAGAGACATCTTTGGTGCCATTCGAATCTGGATGTGAATCAGAGAAATGACCACAATCAGGTTTACTCTTTGCAACTTCACATCTCAAATTCATAGAAAGCTTCTCATCCTCAGAGTCTAGAAACCTATAATTGCTACCAAAAGCAAGGGTCACTCCTCCATCATCACTGCAAGTTGAAGTTCTTTCATCATCACTGCAAGTTGAAGTCCTTTCATCATTCAATTCACAGTTTCTTGAAACTTTGCCGATAGCATCATCTCTGGGGTTTTCTGCTACAGAAGTACACTCTTGCTTTCCACACCCTTCTGGAAAATTATATTCCACAAGATCATCCTTGCAAAGTGTGACAGAAGCAGAACTTAAAAGACAGACCCCTGGCACGCACGTATAGGAACTGACATACCTCATCACCATCTTCTCACTTATTCCTCCAAAAGAGCAACAACAAGCCCCAAACCAGTTGTCAGCCACTTCTCTCCAATTCACCGATGGCATTTCAACAAAATTCCTAAAAAGTAAAGCAAACAAAACCTCAAGAACAAAAACAATTAAGAAAACCATTAGCCCATGACCCTGTAACTACCAGTATATTAACAACCTTTTTCTAAACAAATTCAACCTCCTATACCAATCAACCATGAGTGACATAAGTATGAACTCTCAATGATACTATCCATTGTTTAGAGGTATGATGCACAGACAGGCATATCACATGCAATGCGTATCAAATAAGGCTATAGTGTAGTTCTGAAAATAAGATAATATGATACTGCAAATACATATTTAAAATTGTATAAAAATTCATCAAACATTACAAATATACAACTGCAATGGTACAAATCCAAATTAAAAACACATTTTTTAGACATTGCCAAAATAAAAAATCATAAATCACTGTCATCATAAATTATTTTTATTACTTACATATATGAATAACACTATCAATCAAATAAATTCTTTAAAATAATTTATAAAGAGTACATCATCCTTGATTTATGAAGAAACAATGTCTATATTTGTATATTACACATACTTTACGTTTATTGTGACTTTATCAGATGTAAATGCTTTAAAAACGTGTATACTTCACCAATATGTATCGTTAAAGTATTCAAGAGTATCAGCATCATATCATCATATACATAAAACAACTAAAAGTATTGATGCTTCGTAGGTTTAGAAACTTCATCTATAGATAAAATATCTTAGTGTATCGGTATCGGCAAACACGTGAAGCAAATTGAAGTACCTGTGATTCATAAATAATTTCACGTTTTCAAAAAGAAAAATTATAGCTATATTTAGATAAATTTCTCTTTAAACATGCAAATGAAACAAATTCTTACAAATACTTACTTCTACATAAACTAAATCTAATTTAGCTTATTAGAGAATTTTACTTCATTTCTTCTAATTTAGCTTAGAAGAAAATATAAAGAAATGAAATAAAATTCTCCAATAAGCTAAATTAGATTTAGTTTATGTAGAAGTAAGTATTTGTAAGAATTTGTTTCATTTGTTTCTATTTAGTTTCTTCTTCTATGAGTGTTTAAGGCTAAATTTATCTATTTCTGAGAAAAAAGCAGAATCAAAGAATGGCATGCTACCTGAGAGGAATTCTGGTCAACTTGAAGGTACAAGTTCTGCAGTAAAAGTCAACTTCTCCTGCAGAAGACAATTTTGACACATCTGCAACAAAACAAGAACTGGGAAATAAGCACAACTTATTGAACAAACATTAAAAAAAAAAGTTAAACATAATTTAAAAAAAGTCAGAAATGAATAATCAGCAACGACATTTAGAGATTACCAGATTCTGATATAAGAGGGTCAGGCAGCGGAGATGTTGAAGGGTGAAGTGAGGAGAGAATGGGATGGTCGACGGGGAGGAGAAGGAGGAGCTTGACCTCGATGTGGTCGGAAAGTGGGCGAAATGTTACCGGAGAGTCGGCATCGACCAAGACGGCTGGAAGTGGAACCCTAAGGGAGAGGGAGGAAGTTGTGAGAGTGAGGAAAGAGTGTGAGGAGTGAAGGTTGACGGCGAGGTCGTGGCATTGGAGAGAGGGGTTTAGGGTTTTGTCATTGGGGAAGAGCATTAAACGCAGCGTTGGGACATGGGACTGTGCTTCCCATGTGTAACGCCATCCATCTTCGCCCTCACCGCCGCCCATTCTACTACCTTCCTTGCTCTGTGCAAATATTCCAAGAGACAAACATCAGTGAGAGATGAATAAAACCGTTAGTTAAAATAAATAAAAAATTTAATTTTTAAAAAATTGTAGTGTGGCTGCTGGGATTCGAGCCCAGGTCTCCACGGCCACAACGTGGAATTCTTACCACTAAACTACAGCCACATCTTGTTAACGTTTCACCATTTTTAACATACAACATATTTAATAGACATCAACTTTAGAAAAAGAAAAGCATGAATGAAAAATCTACTACCATCTAACGCGAGCTCATGTCCGTTTCCCCTCCAAATACCTTATTTGTGTTATAGAGTCTCTTGTGAATATTTAAGGACTAATTAAGGTTTATTGTGAGCGTTTTAGGAGTAAATAAATCTCATTATAAATACTAGTAAAAAGATGCATTATTTACATTTTTGTTATATTGAATTTCACACGTATTAAATCTCATGACTAGTTCTAATATAAAAATTGGTCACCTATTATATTCTCTACTTGATTTTGGTAAAACTTATATTCTTATATCAATACCTTTCATTATTACTCTATTTCAAACCATTTTCATCTTTAATTCCCATCCTTCATTTTTATATATTTTAGTGACCAGAGTAATATAAACGCATGAACATAAACACCAATCAAAAGATACAATGTATTTTTACTAAATTTACAATGTAATTAAACCCACATTTTTAATTGTGTCCTATTAAATATCTTATATGCATCTATTCTAACATTCTTAAATATAATTGTATTTAGTTGATTCCATATACATTAATTAAATATCAGTTATCCACATATATTCTATTTTCAAAATCATTAAACTATAGAATGTTGAATTGTTAGGAATGAAGCTCGAGTTGATTATGTTGCATTGTATTGACCTTGGTCCAATTTTTACATTTAATCCATACTCCCTCTACAAATATACATGCAATGAATAGATAACTACTTATTTCACTTTCGTCCCCATATATAACACATGTTTCAAAACACCTAAGTATACTCTTGATGGTGAAAATATTGTTAGCACTTGTCTTACTTCAACCTCTCTTTTTTCCTTATTTTTACTTCCTCTGCCATATTTTTCCTAATTGTTTGGCACTATCCTAGTAAGACCTTTTACAACTATAAAAAACAAAAATGGTGCTAGTGGATCCCTTTGTCTTAAACCTTTTGTAGGTTTAAATTCTTGAGTTAGGCTGCCATTGACTAACGCATGATTCCAAAAAACCATCATCCACTTAATCACTTGTTATTAAAACATAATATAACCATCATATATCCAAGAAATTTCATCTCACAGAGTCATAAGTTCTTTTAAAGTCCACTTTGACTATTACACAACTTTTTTTCCTTTTTCTAATTTTCTCTACCACTTCATTGGTTATTAACACGTTATACATAATTTCTCCACCCTTAATGAATGCAATATAGAAGAGATTTATTATCTTAATTAAAACACCATTCAATCTAATAGATAGAACTTTAGAGATTACTTTGCATACACAATTTACCTATGCAATCTACCTGTGAAATTGGTTTATACTCATTTAGGCCTATGGGATTGTCTACTTTAGGAATGAGTGGCATAAATGATGCATTTAGTTTAAAAAAATTTGTTGCCTCCATTACATCACCTTTCATTACCTCCTAATATTTCTTGATAAAGCCAAAATTAAATTCATCATATTTTGAACTTTTGGTATTGTTACATTGCCACATAGCCTCCTTAACTTCTACCTCTACTATATGTTCTATTAATAAGTTATTATCCTCAATTGAAATGAATTGAAAAATGATATTTTCTAGCTTAACATCTACACAACTACTATCACTCATTTTTTTTGGTAAAACTCTTTCATTTTATTCTTGACCACTCTAGGTTTCTCATACCATTCTCCTTGAAATTCTACTCTTTTGATCTCATTTTATGTTCTTCTCCAATTAATCATTGAATAAAAATATCTAAAGTTCATATCCTCATGACTAATCCATTTAGCCCTTGTCTTTTGTTTTTGAACCGCCTTTGTTTTCTGTTTGATAATTTTTCAAGTATGAGAACAATATTTTTCACTCCTCTCTTCCATCAAAATCTAAATTACCTTCATCATCTAACTTGTCCAACTCACCTATTTTCTTAATAGTACCTTGTTTCTTATTATTATAAGGTTTCTAAATATATCAATACTCCATTGTTTTAAGTCTTATTTTAAAATTTTAATTTTGTTTCTAATTTTTATCATGTTATCTCACTTACCTCGTAGCTATTCCAAAGTTTTCTCACTAACTCATCAACACACAGTTGCATTAATCTACACATCCAAAATTTTAAAAGGTTTCAGACCTCAATCTATATGTATGTTCATAACAATAGTAGGAAAGTTCACCAAATTACATGTACCTAATACCACTAAGACCCCTGCGAGTAATGACTCTCATCACATTTAAATTTATCTTAATATATGTGTGCATGCGTATTTTAGAGAAGAAAACACGCATGTATAAGAAAGAAAAAACAGAATAAAACATGGAAAGGGAATTAACTACCACTACAGATTAGTGGAACTAATATTTATTGTTAACTGGTTAACAATAATTGAACAACATATATATTAATACACAGTAGGCAATAAGTTATATGCATCATTCACATTCTGACAATGTGAACCACAAATTTTTTTGTCTCTACTTAATTGCTCGATAATATAATATACTAGCCTCTAATATTCAGACTGAATTAAACAATAAATTGTCATTGATATTTTAATTAAAATGAAATTTACGTATTATTTGGCCATTTTAGTACAAACAGGTAATAATTACAAAATAAGCCGCTTAAATAATTATTATTATCACGCTAAATAGTTTTATATTTATCAGTTAACTTAATTATTTATTTTAATTCAGATGTATTGCTAGTTAACAGTTATTACCTAGGAATTACTTGTCTATTTAAAAGTATGGTACTATTTCATTAATTATGTGGTTAGATATGTTTTTCATTACTATAACTTGAAATTATAGTTCTAGTTTCTAATCCAATTTTTATGCTCTTATATACTATAATAAAAAAATTATTGAAATGATTTTTTATACATATTTTTTTTCATCTAATAAATGAATTTTCAGTCAAAATTATATTATAATATTACAAAAACATGAAATATTTTAATATCATAGTTCACATGAATTTGACACGTAAAAAAACTGGTAAGGACTCATTGCAATAGTTTCTCTATTTCAAATACTTAAGATGTATAAAGTTCGGATTAACAACAAAAATCAATTTTAAATGCAAGTACAAAGACAAAAAAAGATATATCTAACACTTTCATAAAAATTTTACCCACTTTAATGTATAATTGAATATAATAAATATTGAATTTTATCGAAGATCACATACTAAAAATAAAAACTTTTTTATGATATATAAATAGGTTGAAAGATTCATTTTATAAAATTGAATTAACTTTAAATTCAATTCTCAATAAGTTATCACAAATAAAATAAAGCAAAAGTTGTTTATAAATAAAGCAAAATTTGTTTATAAATAAAGCAAAATTTGTTTATTGATAGACTTCTTCATTTAAAATTGGTATCCTTCCTTTACCTTTATATACACTTTTCATGCTCTCATTTGTTAGAGTCTTGAGTTCTAGCAGGGCCTTCATTTGTGGTATTTGAGTTCACGGGTGTAAATGGGTTATTTGTTTATTTGTGGTATTTGAAGAAATTTAGTTTTATAATTTGCATTTGATTATATGAGTGTGTGAAGCATCCATTCCAGCGTGGATTTGCATTTGATGCCCAAAAATGAAGAGGCATAGGCAGAGAGATTAGGGGCTCCTACAATTAAAATATATTAAATCTCACCCTACAACATGCTAATAATAATGCCATCTTCATACACAACAACACACAATATTATTATTCTATGGAAAATGTTATTTTAAACCTACCCCTTACCTTTCTAACATATAGAAATAGCTACCTTTTCTCCATACTGCTGTGGAAATAAAAACTAATTAAATATGAGCACTATATCAAATTATTCAATCCATTTTTGTCTTATCTTAATATTCGCTACTTCCTGCAAATACATAGGATGTGACTGTAAAAAGGGAATCTAACAGCTTTTTCCCAACTACTGTATTGAATTTCTGGACACTCAGAATAACCTTCTTTATCACAACTTATCACGAGACAAGATAAAAGTTTCAGTAATGCCGCAAAAGCAAAAGAGAAACGCACGTCCATTGGAACAAAAGGAATTCTATGCTTTTCAACTCAAAACCCATTCTAATTAAACCATCTTCACATCTATTATCAGTGGGTCAGTGTAAACTTTTCTATAATTTTTTTTTAAATAAATAGAAAGAGCTTTTTTATTTTTCTCTGTTGTTATAAAGAAACTCATTAAAAAAAACCTATAAGCATTATTGTGATAAATAATAGCATTTTAGTTCAGACACAAATAATTCTATCAGTTTAGAAAATTTAATAAGATGAAGAACGTGGAACATGGCTACAGAGAATCAGGCTTAAAGGTGATGAGTACTGAAGTACTGTACTTGCATTAACAGATCTTTCAGATCAAATTTTATGGATACTGCACCTTCCTCCATATTCATTCTCATGTTCATTATGAGAAATCGCTGCACCTTAATTAACTCCATTCACTGAAAAAAAACATTAAATAGAAATAAATATTAAAGATAAAAAATAATCACTACCTCTATTGGAGAATAGGATTGCTACCACAGTGAACTTGGAAAGGCATAGAATAATGGTTGATAACCTTTTGTGTTGTTTGTGTGGAAAGGAGGAGGAGTCCAACTACCATCTGTATTTTGCTTGGCTTGTTTGTTGGTGTGGTGTCTGTCACTCACTCTGATCCTATGTTAAATTTTATTCAGTTTGGGCTATGTAATGTTTCTGGTCTGGTTAATGATTTTTAGAGAGCAATTTAGGTTGATGTCGTGAGTGAAATTTGGAAACACAGAAACAATGTCATTTTTAATAGGGGAAAGGCTGACGTGTCTGAAGTGTTTGTAATGATTCAAGTTAATGTTTGGTCTTGGATCTATTCTAAGTCTCGTTTTATGATGTTTTCTTTCTCTGATTGGTGCTTGGATCCGGTGACTTCTATAAGGATGACTTTTTGACCTCTTATACGTGTCTTTTACTAGTATTGTGGTCTTGTCTATTCAACAGATATTTTTAGAAGAAAAGTTTAAAGTGTTGTTTTCTATAAGGATTGAATCTCCTCTTAAGTGATTCATTTTATTTATTAATTGTTTTTACTGATAAAAAAAATAAAATACTATTTTAAAAATTAAAAAATTATTAATTTCTAAATTAATTTTTATTATTAATAAATAATTTATAAATTAATATTTAATTAACAACTAAAATTTTTGGTATAATAATTTGTAGTTGCTAAGCAATATTAGTCTTTATATTAAAAAAAGTTGAACTGGAAACCCCTCAAATACATGAGACGGGATGTATTCTTTATCGACAACTAATTAATGAGTCGGCAAAAAAATGGTTTTTTGGAAGTGCATTATCCCAAAGCTTGCCATGCCACCATTGGAAGTGATGGACAATAAGGTCAACCATGTAATTTATGACTGCTAATTTTCTGATATGATGAAAATTTGATTTTATATATACACAGAGAGCGAGAAGAAAGATGAAGTTACTCCCTTTACAATGATTGTTCAAGATTATGCATTTTATTATGTAATTAATACACTAATAGTTTGTGGTTGGTGTATATTGATCCAACATATAAGTAATTATGATTCCATGCCTAATTTGTTATCCCATATGCCTCAAAATAATTTATTATGTCTCTAATCATAATCAATTATGGGACTTTATGTTCCAATTTTTTTATTATGTATCTATACCAAAATTTATAATTTTATGATTTGAAATTTCTCACTCACACAATCAGACTGGTTATATATATAATTAATAATGAGTACTTTTACGATGATAATTAATTATTTGAAGGTTATTTAAGTAACAATATATATTAAAATTGTGTTATTTTATTTATCTTGTCAAACAAATTTCTTAGCTGAAATATTAAATTTACAACAAAATATTTAATTTGGAATTATTTTTATTTATGACAAAAATGTATTTGTTTAAGAAATATAGGTTTGAAAATACTTAAAACTTGCATGTTATTTAAAAATTAACCTTAATAAAATAAATTTAAGGAAATTTTAGTAAATGATTAAATTATATATTTAATTAATTTATTTTTTTCATCTACATCGATTACCTCATTTACAAATTAGGAGGAAGTGATGCAGACAAGGAAGAGCATTTGATGTGGTTGGTTGTGTAGAAATGATAAGAACACTCGCGCCTAAGGAATATAGTTTTGGTTCGAATGGTTTGGTGATGTTGGTGGATTGGGAATATAGTTTTTGGTTAAGTCAGCATGAATAGATACCAACCTTATTATGGGTTAAGTATTTTCTACTTTTTCTATTGTCATTTAATTGCAATGGTCACCAACAAATTTTTGTTAACGTTGTTGGGTAAGAAGTCAGAATTATATGTACACAGGTTTTGTTGATCATTCATGTTTATGGGATTATGTTTATACATAACCAATTTTTTTAACTCCAAACAAATTCTAAGATAATAATCGATACAAAGTTTTTTTTTTCTAGAAATATGAAGTTTGATAATCATATTTTTTATTTTCCATTTAATTTTATGATATAGTATAAAAAATAATGTTTGTCGAAAATGTTTTAACCAAAATCTTCCCAAAATCATTTATATGATTCCCAAAACCATTTCTATGAAAATGATACAAATCTATTTTTGTAGAGTTAAAATATACTTTTAATAATATAAATTTTTTAGAGTCGACTATAGGAATGCATAAGTATTTAATAATATAATTTTAGAGTGTGGTAAACAGACATTAACTAAGAAAAGAAAAATTAGTGTGTCTAGCCCACACTAAATAATTAAAAAACCAAGCAATTTGCATTGGTCCAATCCATACTTAAAAAAAGGGGAAATGTAGCATTAGAGTCAGATTCACCAAATCTAAGTGGAAAAAAATAAAAAGAAAATGAGAATTAGAGTGGACTTGATTGACTCTAACTTGAAAAAAAATATTCTGTGAACCTGGTCCATGTTAAAATGGATTAAAAAATTAAATCAAATTAGGTATCATGTCTCAATTATCTTATGTTAGACATGATTCAATTATCCTATTTCAACCTTAGGGATTTTTTACCATCATAAATCTATCGAAAATTTCATCTTACCAATGAATTTTAGTAGTTAGTGATGAATTTTTTCCTTATGTAGTATGTCTTTTTTTAGTGCCCCTAAAATCTCAATAAAATATGAATATGATTCCAATGAACAAAGTAATCAAAATGAACAAAGTAACCAACAAAGTGATAATTGGAAGCGTCTACTCTAGCCAACAACAAGAATTGTCTAGCCCTAGTGTGAGTTTCTACGCCATAAGACTAAGCGTCTAATGTGAGCCCAAGCAAAAGGGAATCCTAGGGTCTTTCGCATGCAACATTCACACACTACTCAATCACCAATTTCAACACTAAACAAACCCACAAAATACAAAAAATCCTATCAACGTATAAAAACGCAACCCATAACTCACCTTTACGCCAATAATGGTAATGAGTTCTTCTCTGCCTACTCACCACCATATTTTCTCTCCCACTTCAAGATTGAGGCTTTCAATTCGTGTCTAATTTCAAACATCTTTCCTACATTATAGTTAGGCTTTGTCAAACCACCCTGATGTAAACAATAAAGGTATCCAAGATTACTTACCTTTTGTCACCCATGAATGCAAGCCAATTGCAGATTAGGGAGACAATGGGAACCAAAGACCTTTACAAGAAACACAGGGCACATAATGAAAAAGGAGAAATAAAAAAGGAGAAAGTGAAAGTGAACCTCTGAAACTTCTAGATCCTCTTTGCTGATAAAAAAAAAAACTTCTAGATCCTTTTTTTTTTCTTCATATTACACTACAAGAAAATTTTGGGCGCGGTAATATTTTTCAAATCCCTTGAGAAATGTTTATAGAAGCTTTAACCATTATATCAATCAAGTTTTGTTGTCATGTTAGGATTATTATTATACTTATGAGTATGATTATCAATATTAATATTATTAAATATTTATTAATATTATTAAATATTGTAAATAGTGTTAATATTATTAATATTATAAATAATGTTAATTTTATAAATATTTTTATTGATAGTATTTATATTATTAATGTTATTATTACTTAATATTATTATTTTTGTTATATTACTAATATTATTAATATTATTATTATTAATATTATAATACTAATTATATTATTTAAATTATTATATTAATATTATTAATTTATAATATTGATAATATGTATACTTATTGGTTATGGTTATTATTATTAATGAATATTAATTATGATTTTATAATTCTTCTTATTATAATAATATTTTTAATATTTTGTATATAATTATTATGATAATAGTTCGTAGGTAATAGAAATTTGTGGGTGATAGTTCGTAAGTAATAGAAATTCGTGGGTAATAGTTGGTAGGTTATAGAAATTCGTGGGTAATAGTTGGTAGGTAATAGAGATCCGTAGGTAAAAGTTGGTAGGTAATAAGATTTGTGGATAATAGTTGGTAGGTAATGCTAAATTTACCTACGGATTCAGAATCTGTGGGTAATGTCCATAGATAATGTTGTTCAATAATATTAGTAGATAATTCTGAATTTACCTACGGACTCAGATCCGTGGGTAAAAATCTGTAGATAATACTTATTTGTTTTTTGTAGTGTTATATTCAAAAGTGTTAGTAATGTTATGCTTATATTATTTAATTTGAAACATTCTTCTAATGTCCATTTCTATCTTTGAAATCGATCTAACAAATTCTTTATTATTTATTATATATATATATATATTTTTATTTTTTTTGTTGTTGTTTAAGTGTTACCTTGGTGTTTATTTAACTCACTTAATAGTTCCTATTTCAGTCAGTGTCCCATTATAGTGAACTTATTCTACATCCTCCACTTGATCGACAATGTGTTGTGATAATTGTTGGCTTCTTATAGTTATATGAACATCAAAATTAAAATAAACTCCCGTGCCGCATCAATTGCATCTTATAAACACACAAATGTCAGGCAAAAAGGATAAGCATGAAGAACAAAATATCACAAAATTAATGTGTATATTTCAATTCCGAAATAGAAGAAACGGCTAACAAATAAGATGTAAAAGAAACGCAAGAGGATTAATTTACCTATTATTACATTTAACTTGTTTTAGTCTCACTATTTTTCTTTTAAATTTTTTTACTTTGAATTTCATTTTAATTTTTATGAATATACTACCGTGTTTTTAGACTTTTTTTTTAACTATTTAACAACAATTAAGAGAGATAATTAATTTAATTAGTATTCAGTCCTATTTTTTTTATCTGCTCAGTTGTCTTAAAAAAAATCTTGATCTTTCAAATCGATAAATGGATATAAAATTTGTAAATAATTTATATTATCTTTTTTAAAGTTATAATTGAAATTATAGGAGCTCATTATCCCACTTTCCTCCGAATTAATAAATGTATTGAAAGAGAATTGTGATTATACATTTTATCTTATTATTACTAATTTGTTGTTAGCCTTTTTTGTAATCATCCCAATGAAAGAAACATTTGGGAAGAGTTTTACAAAAGAATCAAGCTAGTTTCTTATCAGAAGATTCCTACATAAGAAAGTACTTTTTAAAAGTAAAATAATATTTTTAACATGAAAAGTTCATTATTTAAACCTTTTAAACTTTTCATTTTTATTTTATAAAACTATTTCTATGAAAAGCTATACAATATGTGACCAAAACAACCTGGGAGTAAATTAGGTTTAATATTACTGAAATTAAAGCAATTCAACCTAAATTGAATAACATTTTCTCTCAACCTTACCCCAAACCTAAGATAACAGTGAAGTATCAGAAAGAAAAAATGATAACCCTTACCCATCGGAAAAACTATGGTTGGCTGAGAAAACCCTTGACCAAATACAACTACAACATTCCTTAATCTGGGTTAAATAATTAAACCAAATCACCATTCCCAATCAATAATGATGGTGGCTAAAAAAACTGGTTTGACAATACAATTACAACTTCTCCAACAGAGATATGGCTCAAATAATTAAGTCAATCACAGTTTGCCCTATGAGTCACATTTGATCTTAACCAAAATTAAATAGTATTGTTTTGAAATATTGTATATTATTGTAAGCAAAACAAAAGGTCCACTAACCTTTTACCGAGGAAAAAGGTCCATACCACTAGCTCAGCTTTAGAAAGAATTTACTTATATTCATGCATATTCCCACTAGGTGTCATATCTGTGTCTATCCTAAAAGCATAAACACAGTCAACTTGGTGATCCCAGAGGACCAGTATATATAATAACCTTGCTGTCTAGCACCATAACCTTCTTTCAGGACCCTTTTTCAAAGCTCTATGCAGTTGCTTTGGGAATTTCCCTGTATAACTAGAGTTCTTTGGAGTGAGCATAGTGATCTCAAAAAGACTTAACGAGGGAAGAGAGCAAAACAAGGAAAAAGAGCTTCAACTTGTGCATGCTATCAAATATATATATCAATATATCCCATCTTGTTACATTGTAAAAAGTGAAAGGTCTCTCAAGCTTGATAGGTTAGCTAGCTAATTAGCTCGATCACTTTTGTTTGGGGATCTTCAAGTTTTTAAGTAATTATGGAATTTGCTAGTTTCCATCTTCAGCATCAGCTTCAAGAAGAATCTGCTCAGTGTATAACTTCAGCAACCCCACCACCTGACTCTAAACCTTCCATTACCACTAGTCAATCATGGATCCCAAGCAACATGTAGTAAGTTCCTTCACACTCCTTCAAGATGAACTCACTCAAATACTGATCTATAACTTATATCATATAATATCCCCTAAATATAGTAGTAATAATTGTCTCAGGTGTTACTATGAATTCTTAGAACAAGGTCTTACGAATTTGAATTTAACCCCCTTGATTATATATTAGCTGGCTTCTTATATTGATTATTGGACTTGTGGTTCAACAAAACTAACAACTTAGGAGTATGGACATATATAGTAGAAAAGCATATACACCAGTTTGCACAGAACTCTCCACTACAAATCTTTTAATTATTAAAGTCTGCTAGCTGAAGTGATGCTTCTAAATAATACTATTGATCTTGATTTCACATTTTACTATTTCATGATTATTCTACTTTTTTTCTTTGATTTCCCTTTTAGTTGTTTCATCTTTCAAACAGTGATAGCATGCACTCATTGGCTTATATCTACGTGTGAGTTTGTTTGCAGCAATGGTTGTAACAGTGGCTTTCTAACTGAGAGCTTTACAAATTCAAGAGAACTACAGCACAAGCACGCCATGACTGATTCACTTAGAATTTCAACAAGGCAAGCCTTTGGTTTCCACAATGGAAAAAGCTTCTCTCAACAGCCAGTTAGTGATCTCTTTCCAGCAAGAATGAGAGGTGAAATGATCAACACCTCCATGAAGGCTGTGGAGGAATCATGTTCACTAATCCCAGTTCATGAACCACGATATCCTCCTAGTTTCTTATCCAGTCTTGGTGTAACTGGTCCAGAGTTTGTTCCTGCGGAGAATGTCTTTCATAATAACAAGTCTATTGAGGGAAGGACACAAAGCAAGAGATATAACAACTTTGGCGATGCCAGCTTAATTTCCAATTTACCAACCCTAGATATGACCTCTTCCTTGGTTTCATGTTCTTTGGGTTTAAATCCTAAAATGTTTGATCTGCATACAAGCTATAGCGAGAGTTGTGAAATCCAACCTTGCTATGATACATTTGGTCTAAACGAGAGCATAGCTTTGTGCCACAGCGACATGCATGGCAGCGATAATAGTCCATCAAATAGCTCAAAAGTGAGTACCATGCTTTCTCCACATCTCTTCTCACATGCAATGCATAACAAATGCACAGATACAACGAACTTAACTTTTATGGTGCTTTAAATTAATTCATACACGCAACTTTTGTTTTTAATTTCCCATCTAACGTTTCTATATGTTAACTTTAATTCAGGTAAAAATATCGTTCATTTTAGTTTCTTTTTCTTATGAGTGTTGGGCTGTTCGCCTTTGATTTTTGCAAAAGTTATGCATTAATAGTAATCATTGATTGTGTGCATACTGTTTAAATCAGGTGTCCTGGTATTTCTGTAAGCATAACGAAGGCTAAAACTAATTAGTAATTTTGAGCAATATTTGGAACATTATGTCTCTTCGTTATTCGATTGGATTAGTTAACTTTTTGAAGTAAATTTCAGATTTCATCGTTTATAAGTGAAGTTGCAACAACGAAAAGGCCTAGCAATTGCTCTCTACCAAAAGAATCTGAAGCCAAAGCCAAGAAGTCAAGGCCATCATCATGCCCTCCCCTGAAGGTAATATTTTACGATGAACAGCTATTTAAATTGATGATTTGTGTCACTTTTTCACGTTAAACTAAAACCATGTGCACTGAGTTTAAAGCAGATAAGAAAGGAAAAATTGGGGGATAGGATTCAAACTCTTCAAAGATTAGTGGCACCTTTCGGGAAGGTAAATCGTATAGTGTCTGTCATACACAATGTGTATATACATACACATATATATATATATATATATATATATTGTTTTTTCCTTTGAATTTGACACTCTAAATTATCTTCTTGAAAAATTCGCAGACCAGTACAGCCTCTGTCTTAAGTGAAGCCATTGGCTACATCCATTTCCTTCACCAACAAATCCAGGTGGATATTCCGACACTATATTAGATCAAACGTTCTTTCTTGAACAAAATAATTTTAAAATTGTGTGATGAGTATAACTATAATCAAGATCTTTGCATTCTTATACAAATATAAAAGTTAGTTTACTAATAGTAATTTCAAGTGATATTTAATGCTTTAATTCAAACCAATTAATGCTACAAACTTCTACTTTCTCAATTTACGTGTTTCTTTACTTTAATTGGAAAAATTCTCAAATCCTTCATCAGGTTGTCTATTGCATTTTCTTAGGTACAAAGTATGAACAATTAAGTACAACTCAATAAGTTATTTAAATTATTTTAAAAAAGTAATTGCTAAAAGACTTTTATGTTTTTATTAGTCTAACTATTAATAAAAAGAGAGTTCAAAGATTAACTTCTTATTTATGTGCTTATATGTTATAGAAAAAACCTATAAATCAAAATGCCATGTAATGATATAATCCTAATAAGAGTAAAATATATATGTTCAGTCAAATGAATAGAGTGCAACACTTTAGGTGTTTCTGGCATATTTAGTAATTAAAACTACTTTTATAATCAAGTCTATATTAGTTACAGAAGCTTAAATTTTTGTTATAAAATAAAATAAAAACACAAAATATTACACCTAAATTGTGTTGTGTCCAATGTAAATTATAGCTCTTAACTAAGCTGCACGTTTTAAGTGTATGTGGAACCTAGGGCTACTCAATTAAAGGTCATTTAACTAAATAGAAATTAGGGAAAAGGTATAAATTAACAAATCATCTTTATATATTTCTTTCAGACTCACATTCTCTCTTTATTCACTACAGACTTTGAGCATTCCTTACATGAAATCCACGCAAAGCAATAGAATGATGCAGCTGGTAAGAAATGCATATACTTTAGTTTTGTAATTTTATATATATATATATATATATATATATATATATACATATATATATATATGTGTGTGGTCATTAATTAAGAGGATTTTTCAGCTTTTTAAAGTGAATAGTTTAAAAAATAATTAGTTATAATATAACACTGATAATTAGAATAATTGAGATTGAACGTAAATAATCATTTCTGTTCAAGAGTCACTACAAGAAAATCATGAAATAGAAACTAATTTTTAGATACCAAAATAATTAGTTGCAATAGTAACTAAATTAGAAACTATTTTAGAAACTAAATAAAAATTTGGTTTTTAAATTAGTTTCTATTATTGTTAAATAGTTTTTAAATTGGTATCTAATTAACAACCAAAATTTTTGCTATCAAATTTAGAAACTAAATAATTGGTAGTTAAAACATTAGTTGCTAATTAGATACCAATTTAGAAACTATTTAACATTAATAAAAATTAATTTAGAAACCAATTTTTTTTTAAAATTTTTAGAATTGTCTCTAATTTAGTTATTGTTGTAACTAATTATTTGATCTTTAAAAATTCATTTCTATTTCATTTTATCTTGTAGTAGGGTTATTTATACTCTTTTAGTTATGGAATATGGAATAGTGCATATGTAACTGTCTACTACCTTCTGCAGTGGTAGAGAAGAGAAACAAATTTAAAACATATATATGATTATGACATAGAAATATTAGGTTATTATAATTGAATATGTGATATTGATTATTTGTTGTTTTGTGGGTACAGGGTAGCAAAGAACTGAAGACAGACCTAAGAAGCAGAGGCTTGTGTCTTGTGCCCTTTTCTTACGCATCATTTATTCATCGTTGTGTTTAGCCATTTTCATATTATTATTAATTAGTAGCAGATACCAGAGATAACCCAGAAATTTAATCAAAGAGGCTTTATTGTGTGCTTGTTTTAGTTTATGACCAATGACAAGATTGTAATGTAATGTGTATACAGCATTGAAAATTTAAAAAAAAAAGGACTTCACTTCATTATTTTTGAAATAAAAGGAAACTCAATCTTATTTCTGGCAAATAGGAAAAATAATAATTACCAGCTATATATTGGTAGCTGTAATAAGATTACACTCAAATTGCATTTTCTGTAAAAACACTGGTGCAGAAAAGGTCCACAATGATTCTTTTAACAATTTTACAATGTTTTGAAACTGTTATCTATAAACACGTATTCTATTTTATTGAGCATAGACGGTAATTATATATAACTGTTATGTATAATTTATAATATAATCTTTATACATTCTTTCTAATCTTCCCAAATTCACTCTTTTTCCACAGATAATTTTTCCACTCCAAACAAATCTTAAGGTGTTGGAGGTAAAGAATGTGTTTCTTGTGACTGCACAAAGTTGACTATCCAATGGAAAAAATAGTTTACCTCAATACCAATTTCTCTTCACTTTTTTTTTAATTAGTAAAATATTTTTTATGTATTCATTATAATATTTCTAATTATAAGATCAATATAAACAAAAAATATTAATTATAATATATTTTAAAAATATACATTAAAAAGTTATTTTATATATAAAAAATAAATTTAAAATTGATTTTACTTCTTAAACTTTCATACTAATGTGAAAAATTCATCCTTGGTTATAATATTATAATATACGTCTAAATTCACCTATTCACCTGTTCAATTATAACTTAGTCAAACAAATACATAAATTCATAGAATCAATTTTTATATATTGATAAAAATTAATTACAAACACTAATAATATATCTTTATCTGCTAATTCCTATACTATTCATCAACTAACCTAGAGTTATAAAAATTTAGGAAATATATGGACCAAGAATGTCTCATATATGATATGACTTCCGAAGACATTGATTGTTCTTCCGTGAAGAACTGCATTTCAAAATAAGATTAACATAAATTAGTTTTAAGATATATATGGTAAAGAGTTATAAAAATAATTTACCATCATGTAATAAACAACCACGCCATGAACTGATTAATACAAAAACCGCGTTAATAGATACTTAATTAGTAACATACGGAGTTAAGTTTATAGTGTACTTACCTATCAATGATATTCTTAAAACTTGTGGATGACTTCTTGTGTAAAGAATAGAACCACACAACAGTCTTATCAACCGTTGATAAAACAAGTAACTGTCAATGACCCCTATATCATCCATGAAAAAAGTTAGTAAATATTTAAAACATGAAATAGTAATAATTAACGACATATAATTAAACTTACAATGGCACACAATGGAGCTCGCAGAAGAAGAGAGGATCACCAAAGCATAAACAGAGAGAAAGAAAGTATGAAAGCGTAAGTAACGCGCTTCAGAGTTAGGGTAAAAAATGATTTAAGAATGCGACTATTTGTAAATATGATTTATAAATGCGACTATTACAAATAGCCGCATTTGTAAATGAACTTAATTTCAAAAGTGCCACCGTGTTTTGAAAGATTGTGTCTAACGTAAAAACGCATTTAATAAATAGTAGTTGTTTTTACATTTTGCACTGGTGAAATATACATTCAAAGTATAATTTATAGTTTGTGATAGTAGTTGTGCCTGATACCCATACATTCGTTTAGTCCACCATGATAAGTCATCATGTCTCAGTCACACAGTAGACGCAACTCAACAAATGAATGTTTGTCCATTGATGTCAATCTTATCCACTCATAACACTTAGACAAAAAACATTCTTTTTTAATTTTAAGATGAGAGGGGTAAGTGAAAGTGTTAACCAGATTTGGAGTAATGTACGTATAGCAGTGGTAGGTGAATTGTGGAAACATAGGAATAAGATGATCTTTAAAAGCGACAGGATAGATCATATCGAAATCTTCACAATGGCGCAACTGAAGGCGTGGTCATGGGTAACGAACAAAGCTCGAGGGATAAGTTTTTCATATTCTGATTGGTGTCTTGAATCACTGGTTTGTATGAGAACTGTCAAAAATTACTAAGTGGTTTTTTTATGGGTAGAGAAGTTTGAATAGGTTAGTTCTTATGGTTTATATTTACAGGTGAATGTATCACATGCTAGGTTTCACGTTTGTTTGTTAGTGTAAGGAGGATAGAGAGGAAGGTGATCTAAATTAAACTTTTGTATAAAGATTGAGATATCCCTGAAATACCTCTTATTTATTTATTTATTTTTTGCTGATAAAAAAATTAATGTTTATCTCCTTCAAGTTTTGTCTTGATTCATGCCTTGACATCATCACCAATGAACCACAAAAAAAAGTGTCTTAATGATGTCCTTTCCGCCCCTCATCCAGTTCAAGTAAAATCATGAATTAATAAAAGATAGAAAATTCAAAAAGCTACCTAATGCATTTCAAGCTTTGTAAACATGACAGGTTATATTTCATCACAAGTGTCAATTTAAAAAATGGTAATTGAAACATGACAGGTTATATTTCATGCAAGTCCATACTTTTAACTGAGATATGCACAATATCTTCTCTGCATCTACTTTTGCGTCCCTACAAATTACATTATTTTTATGATCCATATAGCTAAGATTATACATTTCATTAGCTTATTTCACATTAGAAAATATTTGATTCTGGTATTAAATGGTTAATTTAGTATTTTTTTATATATTTAAAAAATGTAGAAGTGGCTTATGGTTGCTTATAATAATATTTTTTTTTTCAATAATTAATTTGATGAGAAGTTGTTTCAAATAGCCTCTAAGTATATTTAATATCTTAAGCTTTCTGATTGTGTTAAAGAAAAACTATAATAGCACATAAGAAAAAGTGATTATTTTTAAAAAAAAAAAGTAATTATTTGATGAAAAAGGCTTAAGCAAACATGCCTACATATATTGTATGAAATGAAATAGGAACTTATTTTCCATTTTATTATTCGTTACCCATAAGCCACATGTACCACGTTTGACCATGTTGACTTTTTCATTGAAAATACTTTTTGTATTAACTTTTTTAAAATTGTTATTAAGCTTCTTAAAAAAAATATATATGAAGCTCTCTTTTGTGATGATTAGAGTTTCATATATATATATATATATATATATATATATATAATATTTATGGAGTACGTCGAAAATAGGAGTGGGCTTTTGCATACATTATGTATGTTGGTGATATACAGAGAGAGAAAGTCCAATCCTTGAGTGCGAGGGTGTTAGTGTTCATCATTTGAACATTTTATGAATATAATAATAAAATGGCATTTGGGAAGTCTTGGGAAAGCCGAGTGTGTAGAATTAAACTCCACTTTAAATTTACCAGGCGAACTGCATATAAAACAAAACATTATTAAGCAACACAAAATAGTAATAACAACGTTATATATGGTTATGTAGTTGTAGTTGTAGTAGTGTACGTACCAACTTCTTCTTCTTCTTCTTCTTTTCAACGTAAGCTGAAAGCTCCTCTTGCTTAGTAAGGGAATCCTCCAAAGCCTAACAAGCCCCACTCATTATTTTTATGGTGTAAACATTTTATGGAGAAAGTTTGTGAATGCAAAGATCATGCTTGTGGCTTATTTGCAAACAAATAATCACTTATTTTACCTTTTTGGTTGCCATGAGTTCTTGCTCCAAAGCATCTGCACGGGTGATAGCAGCATTGAGCATTTCCTCCTTCTCAGGTGGCATGCAGATGGTGAAGTTGTTCATGTTGGTCATTTTCTCTTCCAACTCAGCCATGCGCTTCATCACAGTCATGAACTCTTGAGGAGAGATGGCAGGAATGGTCATTTGGTCGTTACCCTGGCCCTTGTTGTATTCACCACCGAAGTTGGAGTAGAAGTTGGCGTCTGTGAGCTTCTTGGGCATGTTCCTGGTCATCCTCACCATCGTCACTATGCCCATCACAAATGCCATCACGCCAGTGAAGATTTGTGAATTCACTTTCTCGTGAATCTTGAAAGAATCCATGGCGTATGCATCTGCTCCATCTGCCATCAGTTCCACAAAACACATTATTCACTTCACAACTTGCCTTTTCAGTATAGCATTTTGACATATACAGAAGTAACACTCCTCATATGTTTTAATTTGTCATAGGCACCACAAAAAAGAACTTTAAGAAGTCTCTGTCATTAGGAATATGCATTACAATAAAATAGAGCCACCAAAGAAATTTTCACTTCTACCTTTGGATACTGCATATTTGTCATTGTCTTCCACCTTTTTCCAAGCAGTTTTTTCAGCAGAGGAGACAAAGTCCTCGTAGTTGTAGCTCTTGGCAGAAACGGCCTGTTATATTTTGTTAAGGTTTAGTACTTAAAGCTAAGGAAATGCCCTCATGATAACTTCCAAAATAGTTAATCTTCTGTAAAACAATTATGTCCTCATGAAGATACCAAATTTTTTACTTCACAACACCATAGTATAATCATCCAGTTTAATGTGTGCAACTTTTCCATTAGCATTAACCTCACTAGATTATATTTTGTGATAAGGAAGTGACACTGATTTGCAGATTTCCATTGTTAACTAGATTAAGGATGGATGTTATGAAAGATACTAATAACATACCTCACCAAGGACAACAGACAATTGTGTGGTGAGATTTGCCTCGGACGTAGTAGTCTCGGGTTCCTAAACACGCTTATTGATTAGTTTGGATGTTGTTGAATAACAAAAGGAACCAAAGAGAGTTACAACAAAAATCAACAAATGGTACTCTGTGTGTACAGTATCAAATGGAAATGCCAAATGAAAGCTATGGCTATCTCACCTCAGAAGTTGTCTTCTCTTCCATGACTGGAGCCTCACATTTCCTTGAACATTTGTGCTCACCATTTTGAACCATCTGCTAGTTCGTATATGTAGATATATATTAATCACATAATTAACTTGCAAATCCATAATGGAAGCAAATTGTTAATTAGATGAAAGCATAAAAAGGAATTGCAACTCCACCTTCATTATTTCCTCATCCTTCCAGGGGCCCTTATCAGAGCGCATGCAGCCTCCTTGATCGGCACAGGTACATTTGCCTCCCAAAAACTCTGGCAACTCACTGACAAAACAAAACCATAGATTATAAAGATTGTCAACAACCTTAAGTCAATGGTGATAAATGTATTTGAATGCTAGAATAATAACTGTGGAGCTGAAAAAGGATTGAAAATAGTAGTCACACAAGGAAAATCAGGTACTACAATGTTACAATATCGGCTACCATGAACTCACCTCTCATCAATCATTTCAAGCAATTTGCTTTGGTACTTGTTGCCAAGAACCTGATAAATTTTAGCTCAATCAGATAAATTCTTATTTTCGGAAACGGGCAGATATTTAGGATAAGGTCTTTGTTCTCACATGGATTTTTGATGTGGTCTTTGGGTCAAGGAAGGATTTAACAGTGCCCCACAACATTCTGAATCCAGAACCTGCATTGATGATGAACATGCGGTTCAAGGTCTGCAATGAAGTCACCAATTTCATGATATTACAACTCAGTAATCCACAATATTTTATTTGCAACTAAACTTTATGTAAATCTTAAGCAAAATAGAAGAAAAACATACTTCAGGATAGTTGTCACCGTCAATCTTTTGAAGAGCAGTGATGAGCTCCCTGGCATGCTTGTTGAAGTTCTTAAGGCCCTGTGGCATTAAAACATAGAAAGTTTGCATCACCCTTTTATATTTTTCACGTTTCTTAATCTCTTTCTAATAGATATGAAGGTTCATTTGGAAGTGTGAAGTGAATAACGATAGTAAGTTTAATTTGTGATGCCATTTTTAACTTCAAAATTGGATTGGCTTTATAGATAAACCATTTCCTATACGTACCACTCCTTGCACATCAAGGATGGTTGTGCTTTGATCGATGTGTTTCTTTGCAGCAAGGGAGCAAGCTGCGAATTTCACATCAAATGTCCTCTCGAACTCCTTCACATGGTATTTGACATAGCGGTCCATGGTTGTGACCTGCATCAACTTGGTGGCGTCGACTTGGCCCAATCTCTCGATGTACACTGGTCGACCATCTTTATCGACTCCGTGATGTCCATGAGGATAATATTGCAAGACTTCATCCAGCTCCTTGAATTCAAAATCCTAGTATAAAAGCCACAAAAATGAGTAAGAAAAACTATTAACAAATCCCCTGAAGTCTCACAAATATCATTGTTAAAAACAAATACCTCGGTGATGGTATCAGCACCAAATTCCTTCCTCCACTGAAGCATGTCAGTCCACATTTGCTTAGACTTCTCAAGGTCAAATTTCCTTGCCTTAAGGAACCTGTTCAAAAAAAATGCAATAATGCAGGAAAAGTGTCAAGTTCCTTCCTCCTACTCATACCCAATTGAGTAAATATAATATTTAGCCCCTTAAAAAGTGTTACTCTATTTCTTTACTCTCTGAAAATCTCTGCATATACAAATTGGTTCCTAGAGTTATCAAGATGCTAACAAACTCATCAACTTGTAATTACAAAACTGTCAAGGATAAGACCCATGAATAGACCCATGAATGAAAATTTGAATGGAAAACAGAGTTAATTAGAATGGACTAATTAATGCAGATTGTTAATATTAGGATTGCATTGCTATTAGTATTTACATACTATTACAAAAGATGCATAGTTTCCACCACTCTGAAACATACATGGCCAAACCTTGTGGAATGTAAACAAATTATATCAAAACTTAGCTTAATAATGTGTTAAACAAGAAAATTAAGGTGACCTGAGCAACATGTGATAATCATCGTGCTTCTCTGGGAGTAGCTCGTCCAAGATGAGAGCCTGACGGAACTCATCAACGGCTTTGGATTCTTCAGCATCGCGGATATCCTCGATTTCAACCGACATGACCTTGCTGCTGCTTCTTCTTCTACTCCTTGTCAAGGAATTCCTCAACTTCTTCTTCAATGAACCAACACGATCACCCTTTTCAAGAGCTGCAATATTTGCCACCATCAACAACAATTGGTTTAGCTTTTTTACAAAGTTTATGTGGTTTTGATCGAAGAAAAATACTATTTTCTAATCCGATTGCAATTTTACATCAATAACATATGTTGAACTTGTACGTAAATATTTATCACTCGAATTATCAACAGAAACTCTACAACACTAAAAATTTACAAAGGATTTACATAGAAATTGTTGAATGTTAAGGCTGAAAATAAAGAAAGAATGATGGAGATGGAAACTGACATGTCTTTGGAGTTAGGGGTCCAGACATGGTGTGGCTTTAATTTTTAGCTTCTGCCGGGTATTCAGGAGAATTATTTTCTCGTCATACGATAGTAGAAAGAACGTTGCACTCCCAAATGCCCTGCATGCATGCAATAACCTCACAATTCAATGATAACCCATTAAACACTAACAAAGCAATTAACAACGCAACAACGTGCATGCCATGGAAACACACGACGAGGCTCGATCATGAACGTGCCCTTTTGTTTTAAAGGTTGTTTTCATTGTTATTCCGTCAAAAATAAGTAAATGAGAAATGAAAGTGAAGAGGAAGAGAGAAAAAAGAAAAGGAAAATAATGACCTAATAATGAAAGCGATGGGAACGAGGAGAAAGGAAAGTAGAAGTTATAAGAAGAGAAGAGAACACTGAAAATAGTTTGTTGTTTCAGAGACAGCGAGGCTTCCACGATAGGCCATTGACAAATTCGCCATTTTCTAAATGGAGAAGAGAAGAGGAAGCGAGAGATGGAAGAAAGAGTTTGGGCGAAACGTAAGGCTATTCCATTCATCTCTTTCCCATGCTAATTTTCTCTTTCTCTTTTCTCTTTACCCCTTCTAAAATGCTTAGACAAAATATTAATTAACTCACTTTTTAATCAATAGTTTTAGTTTTAGTTTATAAAAATACATAACATAAAATAAAATGTTATGTATTTTTGGTTTGTGATATTTATTCTCAAGTGAAATAACACAGGGCAAATGATTTTAGGGTTTTTTTTAAATGGTTAATTTATTAGTTAAGTTTTCTAATCAAAACATTATCAATATAAAAGATTTAATTGAATTTAACCAATTAAACACAAATCATTTTAAGAAAATAGTAATGAAATTAAACATTTAAAATTTAATTAATAGTAGCCGGTGTTGTTAATATTAAGCATCCACATTCTAATATATCAATTTTGAAATCCATTAGTAATAATTAAATATTTGATAAGATTTATTTTACCAAAAGTCATGATGAAACACATTACTAATACTAAATATTAATGTTTTAAAACAAAACATTTTGCTGTCGGGAACCTTAGTTTTCGTATTTGATTTCTGGAAATGCTTTTAGAGTTTCTAACAAAATTGTTTCAATGAGATGGTGGAAATCTCTTTCTTCCAAGTTAATTATTTTTCTTGTAATAAAATATACTCTTGTTAAATAATTTCACGTGATAATAATTTTAAAAAATTATGATACTCTTCGATTCTTAAGAAACTTATATAAATATTTTAAAAATATATATAATGTATTAAATAAATATTTGTATTTCTAATAATATTAAGTGTCAACAGACATGAAAAAACTTTTTTTGTACTAAAATGTCTCTTATAGTATTAAGTATAATATTTAGCAAATTTTCCTTTTGCCTATAGAGATATAGCACTAACCATTTTCTTCGTTACTTGATATGTTTGTTTAAATTTAAGTTTTTATGCATATATTAATCTAATCACATGCAAACCTCCTCAAATATGAATCTATGTAATATAGTTTTGGAAAATGTATTAAAAAGCAATGTCAAATAATATGCGAGAATCATTCTATTATTTCCTGATTTTGAGGATACAAAATACTTTGTATATTAACATCAATCCAACAAAATTGGAAGTTAGCTTCTTGAGTAAAAATACACTAATGAGAGAGACAAATTTTGAGTAAAAATATATTTGCATAGCCATTTTAACTATTGGTTTATAAATTTGTTTAACCCTAATGGAGACTTTTAGTAAATGAAAATATCTCACTAAAGCTATTTTTTTCAGATGCTGCCTAAAGTAGCCTTTTTATTAGTACAGTGTGAACATATCATTGCATGTTATTTTACATTTATCAACAAATTCAAAAACTGATTTTACCAAATAATTGAATTTAGCATATTAACTTTACAATTTTCAGCTAAAATTTAATTATTCGAGTTTTAAGTAACATCTCAACTAGCTTCCAAACACCTATTTAATGCTTACGAAGAAAAGGATAAGCAATGTTCACATAAAATAAAATCCCACTTTTAAATATCTATTAAGAAAAAATTATAAACAATTTTCACATAAGATGATGTGAAAGTTTATGGTGAGGAGATCTTTTATATACGGGCACTTCGTTTAATATTGTGTAATCATTAATTTCATGTAACAATAAAGGATATAATGATATTCATAATGCACTCATTTTTGTTTTTGGTACAACAGCAGTAATAATAGTAATGAAGTTGAAACCCACCCAACTTCCTTAGTGTGCCAAGACTTTCACAGGATACAGAAAAAAAAACATGTCCTCCAGTTTGAAACCACAGTTTCAGGTATAGTATTCAAGCACTGGCCTATTTCTAGTATCTGTGTACTGCACTCACATGAACAATTAAATCCATTTTAGAAAATCTATATCAATTTCTTCTGTTACAAATGATGTTCAACATTTTGACACCCTTGGATGGGAGAAACGTTAGGCGTTTCCTACGATTTCATAGAACAGTGGTCGCGACGTAGAGTTTCCGTATGGTTGCTATGGATGCATACCACTTCCCAAAAGCAAAAACCAAAAGTGTAACAAGGATACAAGCCCGAAATCCAAAATGATGATAAACTGCAGATTCTTCTTTTATGAAGCCACTAGCTGATTAATTTTATTCAGAATCAGAATCAGAACCAGCAATTGTGGAGGATCTGACCACTCTGCGTGTACTGTCAAGATATTCATCATCTTCATCGTCCTCATCTTTCTTCTCCGCAATTATACCTGTCAAATGACAGTTAAGAAACTTTCCAGTCCCTAAGAAACAAAAAGGTTAATTAAAAGCGCTACCTTTCTTTATCAGCAGAACCTCCAGTGTTCTTGTAGTAAAATCATCTTTCCCTCCCAGATCTTGAAATCCTACCAATCTATCTACTCCAACTCCTTGTCTGAAGAAAGAAAAACCTAGTCCTTAGCCATTAGACTGATATAACAAATCAATATTATTCACATTTGTTATATATAATCCGTCAGAATAGTTCATTAAAAACACAATTTTATTTCATCCAGGATTACTTCTGCCACATTACACCTATTATCTTCTGTGTTGATTATTAGGGGAAGGGGTTATATTGAGGATAAAGATTGTTAGGGTTTGAAACTCCATTCTCCTTTTTTTAGACCCAAAGGAAACATTGACACACTCTTTAATAGTGAATCACTCAATTGACCAAGACCCAAAAGCCACAGATTTAGGCCTCACCTGAACAGTATGACACAAGGCAAAGTCTTGACAGCCAGTTTTGTAACAAAGAAAGGTGCATTCTGCATTTCATTTTCAATAGTCAACTTCATTCAATTTTTTTACCAAGTCAAACAGTTGGATAAAGAAAACATGGTAAATGATACAGTTACATTGACTCAACCCCAAAGCAAACTCCAAAATCATCTCTATAGAATGGTTCATGCTGACCTCTGCATCAAGCTTGATGAATTTCGTATCAATATGCTTTGGTGCAAGGGACTTTAAATGCTTATCAACTATCCTGGAAACATTTGTTAATGTATCAGACACATGTATCCGTGCATGTCAGAAATTGAAACCAAAAGATGTTGCCACAAGGAATAATAATATTTAAGTGAATAACATACTTGCATCTATAGAACTCCTTATGGTAGAAGTGACAAATCACCTTTTCACTTCCAGTGACTTCGCCTAAGAAATCACCTTCGGTTATTTCCCTGTATTCTCCATGACCTTTTTTCTTCCATTCCTCTCGTTTCTCTACTTCTTTCTATTGAAGACAAATCAAGTTGTGAATAGCAAAGAAATTTATAAAGAACACAAGTAAAACAAAAATTTGAACATCATTTGCATCTTGGTACTTCAGTAGATTGCCACCTTAAGAGCTGCAATCCTATCTGCATGCAACTTTTCCAACTCAGGATCCTGAAATCAGCATTGTGTAGACCAGTTACTGAACATATATGATGAGATTGAAAGGTTTGCAAAACATACATAGAGGATGATGTTGTTGAGAGGTCTGCAAAACATACATCCATTAACTCATCAAGGTCAACCTCCTCATTTACTGAACTTGATGCCTCTGCCTTCTGATGAGCAAGCATTTCCTGCATGGATCATAGCATGTGTAACATTAAATCAATATGTAGCTGCTGACATAAGATGTAGACACAACAATTATAGGAGGAAATTTTGCGAAAATGTTAGTATATACGAGTAATAGTGAGGCTCTTTACAAATAAACCTTTTAGAAGCACTTATAGGAGAAGAAAACAAGTGGATAAAACGAATTGAGCTTTTCACATAAGCTAAATTTGACATACACACTTAACTTTTATAGAAGTTCTTTACGTTTAACTTTAACCTCTCAAAAAGCTAAGGTTCATAAGTTGATAGAAGCTTATGGAGAAGCTCAGTACATTGTATAATCTTATTTTATTCTCCTGTAAGTATTTATGGATAAGACTATCTAAACACGACTTCAATTAAATACAACAAAATACTTTCAAGAAATTAGTGTGAAAAGTATCCATGAGCTTGGGGAATCCACCCTCAAAAGCTAGTTGAAGAGGGAAGAACCAAACACTTAAATAGTCCATCAAGCATCTCATGCTACTCCATGTGGAATTCAAACTCTCCATAATACACACGTCCCGATCATAGCACCGCCCCTAAAAGGCAACATCTCGGTAGCTTTTCACTTTTATGACACAGTGACACTACACTTGGTGACACTTCATTCAGCTCCTTGTTAACCAAAACTTTCCATAGGTAACCCTTTCTAAGACACTAGCAAGTTCTGATACCAATTGATATAAGTACCCAAGCACTTGGTGAACCCGCCTCAAAAAGCTAACCATTACGAAAGAATAACCAAATACCTAAATACTACACCGAGCATCCTATATTATTACTCATGTGAGACTTATGCACCTCATAATACTCAAGTTCCTATCATAGTGCTTCAAAAACTGTCCTAAAAACAGAGTATTCAACTATTCACCATGGTAAGTTTCTTAAACACAGCGTTATTCCATAGTAGCAGCATTAGTAGTTCAATTCTATTTGCGCCTAAAGAAAACACTAGAAAATGCATAGCCAGATTCAAGTAGTGAAAAAAATTACAATGAGATAATATTCCCATGTAAAATTTACAAAACATGATGCAATGCAAGATTTTAGTTCCATTAATCATTGTAAGCATATGACCATCAAATGATGAAAATGAGTGCCGAAAGGGAAAAATGAATTGCGTTAAGACCTAGGTTGTCACGAACAATCAAATGAATAGTGAGGCATGCATAAATTTAGCTTTTCCGATTTTACGCACATATCAGAGAGAAGTTCTGTTTCCCTTTATGCGAATCGTGAAGGTAGTTGCATTGTGAAGTGAAGAATTATTAAATTACCTTCTGATAGTCGCGGGCAGCTGCGGCCATTACGTTTCCAAATGCCAAATTGGAAAGAGTGGACTTCACCGCGTTTGGATCCATCTTTGCTAACTACAAAAATGAAAATCAGAAATTGTTGGTAACAGTAATAATTATTGAGACCCAAATTAGAGATTGTTCGCACCGTTAAGATGTGTGCGAAGGCGCAGGGGTTTTTTTCGATGTGTGTGATAGATAAAGTTGAGAACGAAGAAGCTTGTTCAAAAATTGAAGGAAGCGGAAATTGAAGGTTTGCTGCGATGCCTTTGTTTTGTTTTGTTCCTTTGGCTGATGGAAGCTGTAGTTGCTACCTTCGTCATCCACGAAGGAAGAAGACAGGGGAACCGGACGTGGGCTGGGCCAGGTTCAGCCCGGTCCAAAACATCAAATTTTCGGAAATGGCTTCCTGCACCCCAACAAAAGACTTCCTGCACCCAAAAAATGACTATGTAGCACAAACACGGACACTGACTTTATGTGCACAAGTATGTTCCAAATTATTTTTTGAAGCAGAAAGATGTTTTTCATAACTGGTTCACATGGATTTGTTTCTTATTTTCATAATTATAATAATAGTTTATACAATAAAATTTGAATTTTTAGAAAATTAATGTATTTTTCTTTTTTAAAATTGTGTTAGAACTATACTAGAATTGTCAGAAATCTAACAAATACATTTTAAATTGACACTTCAAAGATATGTGTCTTATAGATATCATACGAGCGTCGGTGTCTAATAAAAAATTAGATAGTCTTTTCATTGGTTAAATTAATTTGGGTCATAAATCTAAAAATGGAAACGTCACACGTTGAAAAGTCAATAGTTAACAGGTAACATCTGTAGCCAATAAAAGACGCATTTTAGATTATTTGACATTTTGAGACACTTTATCTATCTTATTATAGTAAAGTAAGAAAGAAAAGAAGTAAATTTTCTGCAAAATTAAGGTTATTTTTTAAATATACATTAAATAAATTAGTAAATATAAAAATAAATATCAATACAATGATAATCAATTAGCAATTGAGAAATGAAAAATACGACATTGAAAAATTATTCAATAACATTTATCATCACCATACAATGAGAAGAAATTTTTTAAATTGAAGTCATTTTTAAATTTTAAATTATAGTTTTTTTTTCAAAGATAAATTCATCTTAGTTTTGATACTCACTAAATTTAATTTAAATATATATATTGTATTGATGTTTATATATATATATATATATATATATATATATTTTTTTTTTTTTTTTTTTAAATATATATATATATATATATATAAAAAAGAATCTTTTTTTTAAAAATAGATAATGTTTGTTTTCTTTA
>Ga0123342_1000113_pt1 | contig 96598 bp, 61 predicted proteins | sample Turbeawhitnodule_FD_89960 | JGI IMG/M metagenome (GOLD analysis project Ga0123342, IMG submission 89960) | Root nodule microbial communities of legume samples collected from Mexico - Turtle bean Mexico white nodule | ecosystem: Host-associated > Plants > Roots > Nodule | place: Mexico: Nepantla...
ATGAGATTTGAGTCTCAGATTCGTCCCACAAGATTTTCAATATATTTTTTATTCATCGCTGCTAGGGTTGAAAGAACTGTTTGTTTGTGTGTGAAACTGTTTGATTATTTTTCTAGGTGAATACTCATCTGTTTGATGTGAAATTTGTCGTGTTTTGTCCCCAATTCAATCCAGATTCTTATGTGGAATTTCAGGAAAAATTTACTTTGAGACAAATTTTTCGGAAATTTTGTGAAAAACCAAGGCTATATTTTAGCAAAATTTGTGAAATTCCGCCCTACTTTCTGCAATTTTATTCTTGGTCCATATTGCGTTGAAAAATTACGAAAAAATTTACACAAATACTTTCATGTGTTGTTTTCACCCTGCTAAGAAGGCACATTCATAAACAAATCACAAAAAGAATATATAGGGAAGAAAAGCCAGGACATTTTGTTTTCGGAAAACGGTTTTGTTCACTCTCGGCCTGGGTCTTACTACGCCCTATTCCTTGGGTCTTTTTGCCTGAAAATTTTATCAGACATTAGTCATTGTGTGTATTGTGATTTGGTTGAGATTTGAGTTCCCGATTCGTCCCACAAGATTTTCAATAATGTTTTTATTCATCACTGTCAGGGTTGAAAGGAAGGTTCGTTTGTGTATGAAACTATTTGATTTTTTTCCTAGGTTAATACTCGGGTAAATTCTCTATCTAGAACCATTTACACTTTTATTTCCCCATCTAGCACACTTTTGTTTTGATTTTCCTATCTAGCACCCTTTTGTTTTTATTTCTCTTTCTAACACTCTTTTATTTTTTATTTCCCTATCTAGCACCTTTTCAAAAATAAATAAATAAATAAGAAATTAAAAAAAATGATAATTTTAATTTTGAATGCATTAAAAATTAAATATTTTGAATGTTTAAAATAGTTAGATTTATAATTAATGAATAAAGAAATAATTTTTTACAAAATAAAAAAAAGGTAATAAATTTAAAATGTTTAGTTTAAAAATTATTTATTTTAATAATGAAGAAAATAAAAAATTAAACTCTACAACAACATAAAAGTTGAAACATAAATTAGTATTTATATTTATTATTATTGATGATGCAATCATGTTAATTTCAAGTAAAAAATACAAGACATAATTATAAAAAAAACAATTTGAATAAGGACTGATATGAAAATAAGAAAACAACATGATAGAGCAAAAAAAATGTTCATATTGTTAAAAACTAGGACACACATAAAGAACTTGTTCCAACATTACTGGATTGTACACTTCTCGTCGTTAATTGTGTTTCATTTCGCACAAACTATTTAATGTACCATTGGAGAAAATATTAAATGAATAATCATTTTTCATTTATTTATTATTTTATGATCAACATATACTTATTTTGTATCGTCTTTGATCTCTTATATTTATCTTATTTGATTTTTTTTTAATTCTTTTATCTTTATCTTATTTTGTTTTGCCTTTATTTTATATTTTTTTTATGTTTTTAGTTATTATTTTTTTGCCATTCTTTATGGTACTAGATAGGGAATTTACCCATTATATGTTCATTTTAATTTATTTATTCTCACATTTGTTTATGAAATGTAACAATATTTATATATATTATATTTATAATGTAATAATTGAAAATTACTCTATGAAAATGTTAGAAAATTGTGTATATATTAATGTAACATCACATTTTGTTGCATTATATGTAAATGTTTAAACATCTTTATGCCTATTTTTGTCCGATTTTGCTTAGTATATGTAAATGTTTAAACAACTTTATGCTTTCGATGTCCGATTTCATGAGATGACATTGTTATTGAATTTGTGCATAATAACGAATTAAAATATTAATTTAAAAATTATGTATTAATTTTTAAAATAATATATAATTTAATCAATATAACAACTAATTATTATCTTTAATTAATTTTTATTTAATAATTTTTTTAAAATAATACTGCCTTAAATATATAATAACTTATATATTTAAATCATTCTGAATTCCCATATCTCGTTGGATGATCAGTAAATAAACAATTATTTGTCGGTCTTCCTCAAAGTTTAGTCCTCAAAGAAAATGTACTGCCTAAGAATATGATTTCACATAGCTCACTCTTTCTCCTGCTTCATCGCACTAAAAGAAGAAACTTTAGCTTAAAACATTATTTAAAAAGATTATATTAAGCAGATAAATAAAACAAAGAAGACATTCAGATAAATTAATTTGAAACATTAACTTGAATAAAGAAAATACGTCGAGATAATAGGGTGTCAGAAATAAATAAGGACAAAAACTAATTAAATTCTCAGCCTGTGTCACTCAAATATCTCAAAAAGAATAATATTTGCACAGAACAAAAATATAAAACTCTTGCAGATGCAAAGACTCTCCTGAGTCGAATGTAATTTTCTACTTCACTGATTCGAGTAGGAAAAAAATCATTGTTATAACATGCAACCCGAAATTCAATTTCAACATCTGGGTGCGACCAAATAAGAAAACTATATGACCTCGAAAAATCAATCCCTTATTAATCAAATACAAAAATATCCCGCAAAACTCAAGAAAAGAATAAGAACAATTCTACATGCAGAAAGAGTTATACAATTTTACTCTTTGCAACTCAGATTGATTCAATAATTTCTATTCTACAATATACTTTAGACCGATTAAAGCTTTCACCATCAATGCTCCATTCTTCACATGTCATATTCATCTCAAATAGTGATAGCGTTAAAAAATTCACAGAAGAGCTTTCATAGCAATAGATCAGATAAAATACTAAAATATAAAATGTACGCAAATGAGGTAGTCTCATAAGGAAGCAGAACAATGCAAATATACTAATTATTTACTTTCATCTTTAAATAAGAGATTCTACAAAATGCATTGAATCTTTAAAACGCTTATAACTAAAAACGACTTAATGCCATCCCCCACCCACAAACATTTGTAAGAAATTTGAGACCTATTTAGACTATAGTACACCCGCCACCGAGGGATGGCATCTAACATAAAACAAGTAATTTGACAAAATCAAAGAATTACCAAATCGGCTAACAAAAACAGAAGCACCGCCAAATATCCCACCGGACCTGGTTAGTCCTTTGTAGAAGAGGACAGAAGCACTAATTGGCTGAACTCAGATCTTCACCAGGACAAACATGTTGAAATGGACATGCGTCCAAGGCTACACAGATGCGCCTTGTGTATTCCATTCACAAAAACAATCACTGCTATCGGAGCATTGGTGAAACTAAGGTATACCTCTGTCTGGAGCATTTCTTCAAAAGTGCCACATATTTACAAGTATGAACTGCTCAACCAGCATTGTTAGCAACTTCTGCAGCTCTCTGCCTCATCATTTCCATTACAGCAGCTCTACGCCGTGAATCAGACTGTTGCTGCAACCTCCTTAAATGTTCTTTTAAATCTCTGATTTAACCCAAAAGAACATAGTTAACACATACAAGATCTATAAGAAAAGTTAACTAGAGAATAGTGACAATGCCTGATCCACAAACCTGCATCGTGGTACGTGGCATTCAGATTCTTTGCAAGCACGAGCATGAAGTTGAAGCAAATACCACATTTTCTTGCAAAGAACACAACCTCCAGAAGCCCGTATTTTGCAGTGCATCCCATGGCGGAAAAGCCCCTTCACCTTGCGACAATTAGGATATTGACAATGTGGAGAACGACATTGGGACGCATGAACAAGGAGATCAAGCATTTTCCGTAGCTGTTATACAGTATTCAGTTATATCAGAGATCCTATATGTATGCAAAAAGGTGGGGAAAGGAACAAAAGCTGGAAAGGTTAAGCGGCAAGATTTATAATAATTATAGATTACAGATAATATGGACAGAAGCAAGCAATTGTTGAAAAGAAAAAAGATAAAATCATGGTATAATGAAAACAATAAAATGACTATGTACTTCTACAACATATTTGAATAGCTGATAAATCTTCACACTTTTTATATAGACTATAAATAATTAAAAAATTAATAACTATTTTAGTAACCCCACATTAATCAGCTACATAAAGGGAATAAAATACGGGACCTAACTCTATAAAATGCATGATGTATTAGAGTTATCATACCATTTGAAGATCCTTCCGTTTACCAATACTTTTCAAAATTATCAAACATGAAACTCAACAAAAGTTTTAATTTTCTCGTCAATGACATAGTTCTATCTGAGGCAACCTTACTCGGTGGAGACAAGGCTTTTTTGAATGCTTAAACTCAATTTTAACTTGTATAACTGGTTAAAATCCTATCCATGCTCAATTTTAATTACTTGTAAATATATACTTTTGGTATAGAATATAAAACAACTGAGATATTAGCAGCTTTGATGCTATGTAGACAAAGGAATGAATCCTCTCATACAAGGCAAAACGTACTCAAATATTGGTGCCTATCTCTCAACGAAATTTAATGGCATATCAAGAAAGAGATAGACATAGGATCTAAACATTACTGTCATCATGCTAAAATTTGACATGAGAAGGGGACCCATTTTCATAAGAAAGTCCAGAGGAGCTAAAGATAAAACTTTATACAACACCTGCAACACCCGATGCTGCCTTGCTTCTTTGTTCTGAGCATCACGATCCACCATGGATGGATGATTTGTCAACTTATGAGGATGATCAATACGTCCATCCTTTTCATAACAAGCATTGCATACATCATACTCAGGGCAAACCTCACAGCGCCATCCTTGACCAGTTTCTATGTCAAGATAACATATATTACAAGTTGTTACAAATGCTGGAGCTGTTGGATTGTGAAGATGATAGAGGACCATCATTGATGAATGCTTGGCCCGCCTTAGTGTATCATACTGGTAATGATTTCCCTGGCAGAGACTCAGAAATGCCTGTCTAGTGTCAAAGAATTCGCTCTCAAGAATATCATCTTTGTCCTTGGTATCAGATGGAACATCAGTAATTTCAACCTGCATTATGACGCAAATATAAAATTCAAATTCACTTATACTCTGACTGAGCTACTGCATGATTGTGTTTTGAATAGCTTATTTTGCTTTCAGAAAAGGGAAAAATAAAAATACTTTAGAGTTTTCACTAGAATGTCCCTTTTTGAGAGTATCAAATAACTAAAATCAAACATTCAATATACCAGAACAAATTTAGAACTTCATAATTTGACTAACTTAGTTCCTCAAAGCATACTAAGATAATTAACTTTAAAGTCTTAATAAAATCTCACAGCAGAGCAGAAGTAATGAACTAGTACAGAAGCACTCAAATTACATTTTAAAATTAGAGCTACTTACTGGATAAAGAGTATGCTTCTCCCTCTGATTAATAGGATGTCTTTCTCTCTCTTCACGCTTTAGTTCTACTTCATAACACCTAAGAACAGGTAAGACAGAATGTTTGACAAGCAAAATTGATTGGAGAGTTAGAAAATGGTTCAGCTAACAAGGATTGAAAGGGAGAAGAGTCATAAAAAGGTATGTTAACAAAAAATATCAACAAGATCACAAGATATGATTTTAAGATACTAAAAAGTCCTATATTGAGACAATATCCACACCAGTCTGCCAATTTTAATATTTTGTCCAGCTCTGCAGTAAAACTTTTATAGTGCAAGTCTTACAAAGGATGACGGATGGTAGCAAAAAATCAACTGAGTCATTACGGAGGATAGTGTAGCAGCTATCAATAGGAGATGCTATGATAAAAAAAATTCTAAGACCAGCATAACAAATAATAAAAGTCTAATAACTTACACAAAAATTATACATGATTTAAACATTTCTAGTATAACAAACTTACTGAAAATATCATGAAAAGTGTGGTATAAAGATAGCAAAAACACAGACAAATGGAGAGCTATAATATAAATTAGTGAAAACAGGTGCTCCTGCGCACTTGTGTATCCACATTTTTATTACATTAAAATAATACAGTTTTAAGAAAATATATAACTTAGAAAGAATGATTTTTTAAAAAAATGTATGTGATAGTTATTTTTAAGTGGAGAAGTTATGTAGTTTACCTTTGAGGGGAGAGGTTGTGCAGTTACGTATTTTATTACATAAAACACTTATTTTTATTTACTAGAGGATAAAATTGTCTAAATAAAAAATGACACCAAAGGTAGTTATTATACAGTGGTATAGATAATTATATAAATAATTACAAAGAGGTCACCTTGTATCCACTTTAATTCTCAAAAGATTTGCCCAGGAAAAAATTGAAAACAACAAAACCTGATCTTCCCTGTTTCTTGCACAAATCTTTGAAGGAAAGAAACAGAGTAAAAACAAGGTAACATTTTTGTAATTATTTGTGAAAACTGAAAATGAAAATATAATACACACTTTCTCGAACCAAATAGACTCCTAACTTTCTTCACACATCCACTTTCTTATGTCTTTCCATATAAGGAATGTTAATTTACAAGTTGCAATGCTTCTTAGAAGGCCATACTGAAGACTACACAAAAAAAACGACTAAAAGACACTCAGCTTACCAACAAAGTAGTCTAGCAAGCACAAATATGACATTGGCATGGGTTCATGGTCATTTACTAAAATTATACGGACTACGTGATCATGTTAAATGTTTAGGACTACTAGATTCTTTGAAGAATACACAATTTTGACATTATCTACAACAATTGGCACTTCACATGACGAAACCATGGAGATAAGATTGAAGAATACTTACTTATCACAAATCTGATAATTCTTGCACTGGTTGCAGACCCAACGGTTACCAGACACCATTAAAATACAACAGCTGGTACATGCATGCTGCAAATGGACCATAATAAAATCTTCCTTCATCGGGCAAATGGTTTCACCAAGCTGGAGAATGATCATGAATTTATAAGAAATTAGCAAACATAAGGAACTTAATCAATAAATATTGAAAGCAGGAAAGTAAGGAAATACTATTAATGTTTGAAAATTTAGTTATATAATGTGACATACCCAATTAATTTAAAAACAACTTGGAAGAGATCTCGTTTACCCAAGTGAAAAAGAAATTATTAGTATTATACATGTATAATAGTAAATTACTTTGTGCATGAGGAGCAGGTCCTTCGAAGCATTTCCTGAAAGATCTGACTGACCAGATGCTTTTAAAGCCCTTTTTGTTATAGTCTTTTTAGTTGTTCCCTTTTTATTTTGTTTTCTTCCATCTTCCTCTTGGCGAAGCTGATAAATTAAATCCTCTGCAGCCCCAGGCCAGTAGTCACCATCAAAATATGGGAGTCTTGCAGCAGTGACTTTGGCCCGACATTCACCAGTTGATACGAAAAAATGATCGTATAAGTTGGTGAGATCGACCACAATATTCTCCTTTGAAGCTTTTCTTAACATGGATAGATACCTGAAGAAACATGTTTAGAAATGCCCAAGTTAGAGATGAATATACCTAATCACATTGTACAGGGAAAATAAACAGATAACTTCTCATTTTGCCTATACTGAAGCTATTGGGCTCACCATTCACGTAGCTTATCAGATTTTGGTGTTTTCTGAATTTCTGGATGGCAATACAAAATATAATCTTCACCCTTCAATGGAGGACAAGCCCATATATAGCAGCTTGTAAAACCACGTTTCTTGCAATATTCAAGGTATCCAATCTAAAACGAAATAATTTGTATCAAATATAATTTACAAGAATAACCTGAAAATAGAATATTTACAGGGAAGGATTTCAAGCAACATTTTAGTGTCCAAATTTACCAGAATTTCATGGTAAACAAAAGTCCGAAGAGCCTCTCCTGTCACTGCTTTAACCTCAGGCCTAAAATACTTCACAGAATCCAAATACGAAAGATACACTCGTCGCTGATTTGGGAATTGAGATTCAGATCCAAATTCTTGAACATACATGCCAAATAGGCAAACTTCCACACCTTCTATCTTCTGAAACAACAAAACTACCTGGAATAGAAAGCTAAGGGTATCAATACTCACAATTAGTGATTTGATTACAACCAGATTGACAAAATCAACTTTCTCATCACCTTTGATTTATATGGAAATTCTGTTGGGTAATTCTCTTCCTGAAAAATCTCCAGAAACCGTGGTTTCACTTCTAACTTTTTGTCAACAGATGACACAACTCTTATAACAAGAGCATCAGCTCCTGGAATCTGATAATATCGAAGTAGATAGAAATCAGTCACAGAAAACCAGTATATGCTAGAGAAGAGTGAAATCATTGGTAACCAAGAAACATTAAAAGAACAAAGAATAAAATACACAAACACCAAAAAGAGGTCAGTCACATTGATCAAGCAATAATGTTCTACTATGGAAACAAGCCATAGACCTATAAATCCTTCCTAGTGGTTTCGCCCTTTTTTGTTTGGTCCCCCCTTAGCAATAGAGTTATCTCTCGCCTGATTCACTCCTTAGTATGGCAAGATAGTCATTTTTTATCTAAGGTGCTACCCCAACTTTCTTTATAATGCATCCATTCTTGTCTACATCCACTATCCCACTCAACATTCACATCTCTGCTCCATTCATCTGTTGTTGGCTTTTTACTACCAAAAACTCAGTTTCATATAACATCACAAACAAGCATTATAGCTAAGGTAGTCAAAACTGAGATCTTACATTGGATGGAAAGTGTAAGAAAACATGCAAATTGCACAATAGAATATGGTTTACTAAGTCTGACTATAAAATTATATATAAATTCATATGGGATAAATAAGATATATAACTGTCAAATTACTATTAACATTTAAATAAACTTATAAATGGTAAATAAAAAGTCATGCATAATACAAAGTTACAAATTCCAAAATTAAAACCTTACAATTCCAAACATAAATAAAACACATGTTTCTTGGGTAACATAAAACTTAAGTTTGTTGGAGGAGGGAGGGGGGCAGATATTGTTGTTTTCAGTTTGATATAGTTTTTGTTATAGGTGTTTTATTTTTATCAGCTGTTCTTTACAGCCCTGTTTCTTTCCATTCTCTATGTAAAGAGAATCCTCGTTTTCCTTTGTACATTTTATCAATACAAAAGTTACCTGTTCAGTTTCTCTTTCTCTATCTTCTCTCTCTCTCTTAACTCTAATATGCAGTAAAAATTTCACTTTAGCTTCTTGTCATAAATAAAACCCAGCAGAGCATTCATCCAACTACCCTGTATTTAACAATTTACATCACCATCTATTTCTCCATTATATTGTACAATGGATCCAAGACATTTAAACTGTCTAACTTGGGATAAGGTACGGATCCAAGACATTTAGAATGGTAGGATTGATACTTCTGCTAAACTAATATTCATATATTCTGTATTACTTCTACTGAAATGAAAGCCTTGTACTTGCAAGGCTTGTTTCCACATCCTAACTTTCAGTGATTGATTTCCTCTCTACACTCTCCAAGTAGGATTGTATAACTTGAATAAAGTACGCATCTAGCACTGGCAATTGGATAGCACAAAAATAGATCCAAGGGTCAACCCTTCCATTTAATCCTTCAGTACTAAAGGTATTTAGTTATGAAATAAAAATTGAATGAAACATGTCTGTGCCAACCACTACAAGAATCACCTCATCATAACTTTTTCCTTGAACCCTTGCCCTTTCTAGTCTTTCTTGCTTTAGCCGTCTAAATAATCGTTGTTCTATGTGATCGCTAAGAATAGTTCTCGGTAAATCCTTGGCGCCAAGAACAGCACTTTGGGGTAAGGGCTTGCGCTCTCCTCTTTCTACCTCTTGAATATAGCAGTTAGGGCAAGTATACTCAGCTTGTCCACCATCATTTCGTCTACCATTAAATAGGGCACAAATTTGATGTTGCCATGCTTCACATTTATCACATTGAACCCACTGCACACAAAGCATAGACGGTTAATAAAACAAAAAAATTGTTAACTGAACAACAAAATGACATTTGGCAAACATAACACACCCATTCCTCAGTTTCCTCATCATTCTTCTTCTTTTCCAGTCTTGACTTGGCAATGGGAGTCCCATCAACAACTATGTTCTCTGTACGAGCATCATTATAGCATGGAATACAAAAATAATGTCGTGTGTCCCCAGTGCCTGTGGTATAATACATATTATTTCGTTTGATGCGAACCCCGCATGTTGTGCAATAAATAGGTGGTGGTTCAAAGGTAAGCTTCTCTACAGCACACAATTGACACGAATTCTCACTCATTGAATGCTCCATTGCTTGATTCTTCTCTGCTTTTGACTTGCTCTGTCACAAGAAAATGATGTTATGGTAACATGTGGATACTAGAGGTAGTAAGAAGATACTGTGTGAAATATACCATATGAACAATTAAAAACTAGTAAATATTTATATAAGGCTAAAGAAAACAACGCAACCTAGGATGTTAAAAAGTGAGAACACAAAAAAGATTTAAAGTCTGCAGTCACAAATGACCATATATATGGACCAAGCACTTCAGCTGAATACTTAGATAAAAAAATATAATGGTTAAATTAGTCTTTAAGGTTTATTGTTCCACAATATTATGAAAATAACATTTTACTAAGTTGAATGAATTGTATAAATCAAGATTCTGGGCCACACAAAATGTAAGAAATCAGATTACCACAAAAATGACCAGATGAGATGGATAAAAGATTCAAGTAATGGAACAGATGATAGGCATCTCATACACATCAAAAGATTCAATTAATGGAATATATAATAGATGTTTCATGCACAAAAATCAGTAGACCATAAAAGAAAACTATTTAAGAGACAGATAGAAAAGGTTATTTAATAGTGTGCAACATAAGTTAATTAGGAATATATTGTTCTCTCGCATAATAAGCATAGTTCAAATTATGTCCAGCTGATACATCTGGACTGGACTCCACCATTGCAGCCCATGGTAATGCTATATTAGGCATCCCTTCAATTATTGCTTATGGCAGTTGCCAAAAAGCCTGCCACGCCAGTCCAGCATATCGCTGCCATTTAACAGCATTGCTAAATTCAAAGACTTTGGTTAGATAAAATAGGGCATATTGTTGGAAAATATGTTTTTTATATTGTTTTTTGGTAGCTAGACCCACCTTGGTATATAATTTTTATTAGTCTCTTCATGTTTTAGCACATGCTTCCTTTCCTGTACTCATTCTAATAAATTTTTCATGTACAGATTCTTAAAATACAAAAGTTCCAGTGTTGTAATGCCAAAAATATATTCTCGTTCTGTCTCATTTGATTTAGAGTGTTAAGACTGCAACTAAAGTTTCTTTAAATTAGTGACATCAACAGTTATTGCTGTACTTTTAAGTAAAGAACACAATTAAACCTGAAGTCCCTGAAGAATTACATGTCTTTTAACAAATACTTTCATAAAGTCCAAATCATATTTCAACTAACAAATAGGAAGTTAGTGTATTGACAGAAACAATAGATATGTAAACCATTATAACAAAGAAACATAAATAGGTTTAAAAGTACAATGGAACAGGTTTACAGTACAGTAGTACAGATAAAGTAGCATTGCAAATAATGAATTAAATTACACATGGCACAAGAATACAAAGACTTACCTGACCAACCCATTGCCTTAGTCCACTGATATGTTCCCTGACTTGCTCTGGAGTAAATAACTCAGTTAATGAGACTCCCTTTATTTTTGGCTTACCAGACTTAGTTCCAGCTGCATTTTCAGATGTCTGCACAAAATTTTCTTGCCGGTCTTGTCCAGTTTCTTTCTCAGTTTTTATATTTTCATGCCTAGCTAAATTAGCAGGTTCTTCATATTTGACAGGCTCAGCACTAGGCATTTTATCATCAGCGTTATTGTTATCCATTTGCATCTCACTGAGCTTTTCATGTATCACATGTGCAGGAGCCTCAGCCTTAACTTCTGTAAACTCGGGTTTAATTGAGATAGATTTCTCAGCATTGGGATAGGGCTGGGGCTGAGACTGTGCATCCCTGGAAACAAGAGATTCACTATTTGCAGTAAAAGATGAAGCAGAATGGTTATTTTCAGGATTAATGGCCTGGGCGCAATGCTCAATCTTTATACGTTTTATAGATGGATGCAGGTCCTCAGAAGTTTCAACAACTAATGGAGGCTTTGAAATCAATCTTGGTGATGTGCCTACAATATTGTAAGGCTTACAGGATCCAGTCACTGCAGTTGGCAAGCTTGATTCAGGTTCTGGCCGAATCTGAGGCTTCAATTGAAAAGCACGTCGACACTTTCTCACAAAAACACAAACAGGGCAACCTGGATCCTTGCAGTTTACGTAATGATGAAGTAACTCCCTCGTATGATGGCACCGAGGATATGGACAATGGCGCACTTTGCATACATCTATGTGCTTGCATAGCTTCTGTGCAATAGAACAAAACCGTTCTTTGCATCGTCCTTCAGGGGCAGAACATCGCTTAGCATGAAGTAGAAATAAAAGCCACCTCTGTTGATTCCTGTGCGCCTTATTTGTAGCAATTCCAGATTCCAGTTCCTCAGCCAAGCCTCTAGAAAGAACATTTCGAACAATAATAGATCCATCTGATGATAAATTATTGCATTGAGCTCCATCTTGTCCAGATATTCTTTGATGAAAATCAACATGGAGATGTTGATCATGTGAATTACTGTCAGGCATGTGGTTACAATCTTGAGATTGAGGCCATTGGTTTAGAATCACAGATTTGGATTGCACCCCAACTGTAGGACCGCTAAAATTATTTTGAGGCTCTGCAGCCAATTGATGTGGGTGCAACATTTGTTGTGAATTTTGAGGTGTTGATGATGATAAATCATGGTGACCACATGGAAATGGAGGATGTTGAGCACCCCTAGAGCAATCTTCAGATGAGTTCTGCTGGAACAGACTCTGCGTCTCAGATATATGAAACTGTTCAGAGACACGAGAGTTTAGCACCTCTTTACGGTGTTCAATTCCAGGTTCAGGCTTCACTCGGTTTTCTACATTGGGAGAAAGCTGAGACTGACTGAATGAGTCACTGTTAACCACATGCTGAGGATGCTGACTTTGAATAGATTGAAATTGCTGCTGTGCATACTGATCTGGCTGTTGCAAGTGTTGAGACCTTTGCTGATATTGCTGTTGAGAATGCAGAAAGCCATCTCTTGAAGTCAATGAAGACTGAAAATTCAACTTTTCTAACTGGTTAATTTGTTGAGACTTTATATGAGCAGCCTGCTGCATACCATGCAAGTTCGAGTGACCACTTAACAATGTGCTAGTTTTGGGCATTGATGGTAATTTAACTGAACTAGTGTTCTGATTGTTCATCATGGGCCCAGAGGATGTCGCAGACGTATAACAGTTTCCAGAAGGAAAATTGTCAACATTATTTAATCCATATCCATCACCTGATAATAATATTGTTATCCTTTCTGAAACATGTCAATTTCAAAGGTAAAAAATACAGAACATGCAATATGTATACAAAGACAAAGATGTGTATACTCACAAAAAAAACAACTTAGTCATAAAAGGTTATGAAGCTTAATACAGGTGTTGGGTTGCAGGTAAAGGTCTCAGGCTCATTCCTTGATAAAATAAAACTAAAAGGAGTGAGAAAAATATTACCTTGCACTGCTGGTTTCTGATTTTGATCAAAGTGCTGGTGCAAGTGTTTAGGTGAATTGGCATAAGTGGAGGCATAGCTGTCAGAAGAAGTGCCAGGTTCGTTTGCAAGCTGTATATTGTTTCCAATCAAGCCTGATCCACTATTTATAGCACCATTTGAGTTTGAAAATGGCTTCTGTAGTAAACCAGATCTCATTCCAATACCCATTTGACTGTTAAGACTCTGCAATACATGACTATTTTGGCCACCGACATGCTGCTTCTGCTGCTGAAGTTGTGACAGTGTTACCATAGTAGACTCTACACCAGAAAAGGCACCTCCATTAGTATTAGAATCTATGTTCATGTGTGAGTGACTACTGCTGACTGAGAATCCAGGAGTGGGAATCATCTGGCTAGAAATTCTCTGCACCCCCATTGACGAAATGTTCCCCCCTGAGGCAACAGAAAAGCTGGTAGAAGACTGCTGATAACCATTAGACAAACCTGCAATACATAGACTCTATAATGAAGGACAAGAAAATAAAAGTGTAAGGATTGGTGAAGAATGATAATACCTAATATTACCATCAAATCTATTTAAGGTACTGCCAAGCATGCCACCAGCTGGTAACATGTTTACACTATTGAAAGATGTTGATGCTATGCTATTACACCCGCTGGCATAAATCATTGACGTATCCACGGAGGATGCTACCATCATGCTTGAATTTGGAGCATGTGACATACCAGGGGTTGGTATCATTGTACTGATTGGAGAAGAGTTAACAAGCTGTGGATAGTGTTGGTTTTGATTACTCATAGATGCTCGTCGGAGGAAATTTGATAAACGACTCTCCAAGGTATCCAAGTTCATGTAATCCTCCTAAAAGATATGTCCAAACCGTTGTCAATACAGTATTCAAATTAAGGAAGAAGTTTAAAGGTTCCCTGTTATTATTTCCAGAATCAGAAATGTGTTTACAATTAAGATCCTTCCAAATAGTGGAAACTGGAAAAGAAAAATAAGTAGAAGACCAGAAGAAACCTTAGACCGAGCAGCTTTTAACATGCCCTCCTCCAAGCGCTTCGCAAGATCCTTAAGCTTCTTTCTCTGTACATCTGTAACGGGCTGCTGTTGTCGTTGCAACAACATATCAAATCTGAAAGGTAAAACACAAATCATCTACTGATGAGAATGAAAAATAAAGAAAAAAAATATTGTAGTTTACCTTTTGCACACATTATTATTATTATTATTTTTAAGTCAAAAGGTCAAACAGGAGAAGAAATTGGAACATAGTAGACAGAAAGGCAGTAATCTAATTCACTTAATGGCATCTGCACTGCAGGGATCCCACAGCAACCACTTTTTAGAATGATCTAGCCATATGACAAAGTTAAGCCATAAATTATGAAGAAGCATTAGTGTGTGACTCAATGTTGTCAAGCAAGTTGCAAATACTGTTTCACACACCGAGGATACTTAAATTCTCAATAAAAATATGAAAACATTAAATTAAATTGTTTTAGTTAAGCATAAATATTCAACTAGGCCATGCAACAGAGCCACAAAGCATATACTGGCACATAAAAGGAAATCAATCATAATGATCAAGTGTCAAAAATATTAGTTTCCTTTCACTTCTGTTTTCAGATAACTCCAACTATCAATTTTTTTATGAACCTAATAATAAATTGGCTTGTATTGTGGAGTTTATGCTATCTTCTTGGCAGTCAACCTTAAAAAAAATCATCTGCACTTGTTATATATGGACAAAATTCCCAAGAAGAATCAACAAAGTCAGGTTACCCGCTTAAGAGTTCAATTAAACAAATGAAAAAAAAATGCTTACATCTTCTCTTGAATAAAAGTGCGAGCTCTAAGAAATTCAGGATCCATATTAATTGTTGACCGGGGTACGCCCCCTAAAGTTGGCATCTGATGAGCGAGTGCATTCCCATTCAGCTGAGTCAGTCCAGACAACTGAGACCCTGGTTGATTAGGTACCTGTCCAGACATCTCCCCCGGAATATGTGCCTGCAGTTTCATCTTTAGTTTTCACATAACTCAAATATCTTACAGGATTCCTTCATCAGCTAGCACTTCATCCGTAACAGACCCCTGTAATCAGGGTACAAACCAAACACACTGATGATTTTAACAAATTCAATGTCACAACCATTTGAATGCAAATCAACGGATAACAATTTAATTAGTGGCATGAAGAAAATGAAATAGGAAGAAGCCCATATTACAAAAAGCAAGAAAAGGAAACAGATGTTGAATGCAAGCAACTTTTATTAATTTTCCTAAATTCTCAAAAAAAGGGGTCTACAAAATCACGCTACGCGGATCCCCTTCTGCTTGAAATTGATAACCTTAAGATTTAATTTGTATTATACAAATTCAATCAAACATTACTACTGCAAGAAACCCTAAGTACCGATTCGAATCAATAAGTATATGTTAAGGAACACGGAAACCCTAATAGATTGCTGGGTTACAACGAACCTAAAACAGTGAACAATCCAGTACATACCAAGCACGAATTCTGTCTCGCAATATGGAATTGGAAAGGACCCCAAACTATCTACGACCACGCCAACGGCGATTCACGATGCTTTTGCCGTGGAGAAAGAGAAAGGTCGGTGACACCCTCTCCAACCAAAGGCACGTGCGCAAATTTGCCACGAATGAACTATAATAACAGAACAAGAAGAATCGATAAATAAATAAATAAATCAAAATTCACAAAGAGAAAGATAAGAAACTATTAAGAAAGACGGAATCGACCAATGTTGGTTTACCATAACTAAAATGAGTTTTATGAGTGATTATTTTAATATACAATTTCGTTTTTTTCAAATATATTCTACATTATTTCTTCGATATTTTCTCGTTCAAATTACAAATTGCAAAATAAAGAGAGAATAATAACAGAATATTTATTTAAATAAATATAAAATTAAAATTTATATAAATATCAAATTTTAATAAGATAATATAACAAAAAGTTTGCGTGTCTCCGTTATAAGGATGCTTTATTTCTATCTAATCTTTATTAAGTAGTTTTTAATAAATTTGATTATCTTTATTGTTCTTTTAATCTCATTATGGGTTGATTTATATATTAATTTTTTTAAATCTGATTATTTTTATTTATACTACAAAAATACATTATATTAATTTTAGTTTTAAATATACATTAAATAAACAAATTTATTTTATATAATTTTCTTTATTATATATAAATAAAATAAATAAATTATTTATTAAGTATTGTACTAAAAATATTAAATATTAAAATAAAACAAAAGTATTATATTATAATATATATATTAAAATAAATAAGATTTTGTAACAGTAATATCTCTCAGTTGAAACAAACTCAAACTAAGAATATTTCAGTTTTAAAAAGTGTATTTTTTTATTAATGTATTTATCCATGAATGGTTCTTCTATATTTTTCATAAAACACATCATTTTTTGGGTTTTTAAAATTTTCAAAATGACAGAAAAATTACATATGAAACATTTAAAATATAAACGAATATGTAATAGTTAATTAAATAATATTTAAATCATAAAAAATAAAAATATTTTGTTTTTCCCAAAGTTTCTTAATGTAATAATTGTGATTTTATAAAGTAATTTTTATCCTTTTATTAAAAAAACAATAAATTTAAGTATATGTATTACATGCAATACAATTAAAAATGTTTTAAAATTATATAAAAATTTTAGGATGATGACATGTATACAAAAATTAACAATATAAAGAGAGAGATCATAAAGGAAGAGAAGATAAATGAATAAGAATGGTGGAGGAGTGACAACTTATATTTATAGAATTATTTTAAAATATCAATTAATTTAAAAGAATGTGAGAGAATGTTGTAAGCTAGGAGCCTCATACACTTATGTTAAATGGGCGTATCGGACACACGTATTAGTGTCGACACTCATAGGACACTTATCGGTGAAGTATTCAATTCAAAAAATATTTGTTGGATTTTTTAAAATTCTAACACGGTTCTGACACAATTTTAAAAGGTATAAATACAATAATTTTATAAAAACTTCAATTTATTGTATAAATTTTTATTATTATTATAAAAATAAGTAACAAATTCTTTTGAACTAGTCATGAAAAATATCTTCCTGCTCCCAAAAGAATCTGAAACATACTTCTGCACATAAATATTTATTTTCAATTTATATAATTCAAAATTACATAATATATAGACTCGTGTCACCGTGTCCTACATTTTAGAGATTATACATAACTCCGTGTTTGTATCCGTGTCGTGTCAGTGTCCGTATCCGTATCTGTGCTACATAGATTGTAAGTCACAACAATTCTCATTCTCTATTTCCTTTTTTTTCTTATATATATATATATAAAAGTACACGAGCCATGTTTTAAAACAATATAAATTTTAAATTATAATATTATAAAAAATATAATTTGATATTATAGTAAATATATAAAACACAATATAAGTTCTACAATCATTAATAATTTAAAATGCTTAAAAGAAGTAAAAATTACATCGAAGAACAATAACTGAAATTAATATTAATGGAAGATGCAAATTTTGTCAGGTAATATTAATGTAATTTAGATCGCATGTAAATTTTAAAAAAATCTTAAATAAAAATAGTAAAGGAAAAATAATCAAATGAGTTGATTGAAAGTTGAAAGGAGTTAGAGTTACTTCAAAAGGATGGTATGGACCATCGAGAACAAGTTCATTCCTCTTTAGACGACTTATGTATCTTGCGACTATAAATGGTGCATACTATCTTTTTAAAAAAAATAATATAAAAATAAGAGTTGGCCACATATCAAAAAAGAATATGATGGTTTCCTTTAAAACCATACAATGTTTGTAAGTCAAAACATCCATAAGTAATTTGCGGTTTAAGAATGTTCATATTATAACTAACTATATATACATTCTCTTTATGGTCTTCTAATAACCATTCGTGATTAAGCTCCCCTTTAAACTGGACAGCAAATACATAATCCACATTGCCAAATTACTTGTAAACTTGTAAATTATTGTATACAGGTACAAAATTACCTAAACTTGTTAAGAGTGAAAAAGATAATGACTGATAAAAGCAAAAACCATACCTAATGTTGGAAACTCATGCACCCAAAGAAGTCTTTATTGTCTCATTCGATCATTGTTTGTGTGCTCATTATTTGTCCTTAATTGAATAATACAAAGAGAGTAGAAATGCAAAGAATGCATAGAGAAATAAGGAATAGACAGTCGGGTAAGAGATGTTAACAGATCATAGAAGGGTAATGATTGTTTAATGATTAATGTGGTGTAATAAATGTCATGTTTGTATTCCAACTATAGTAAAGGTAGCATTAAATTAACTGCATGTTTCAAGACTGCACGATTTCAAGAGGGGATGGTTGAAGAGTCCCTTATTTGAAGAGTGAACGGTTTGGAAGTTGTGTGTGATTAAAGGAATAATTAAATAATATGTATTAAACAAACAAACAAAACAGCATATTAATAACATATACCTTTTTATTTATTAGTTTTTTATATCGAAATTATCACTCTCAATGGAATTTTATTTATTTTAATATACGAGTTTGGTTAAGTTCAATGATAACTGCAAAAATATAAGACATTACATCTTTAGACAACATATGAACATGATATAACAGTGAAGAATTGATGGAGATCCCACATCGACTAGAGATGAGGACATTTCATTGTATATAAGTGGGTGCAAACCTCAATCTCATAAGCCGATTTTATGGGGTTGAGTTAGGCTTAAAGTCCACTTCGTAACATGGTATATAAAAATAAAGTAAGTTGTAATAGAAAATATATAAACATATATATAAAAATGAAAATTGAAAACATATGTTTGAGCACCTCTTCCTTTGTGATTTTTCTTGTGAAAATCAACCAGTATAATTTTTCTTTTTCCTCTTGCATTTTTTTCATTAAAAATTGTAAGAAGAATGTTCAATTGATGCGTTAATAACTAACCATGAACTTGGTGTGTTAACAAACGTTGTGCATTATCCATTGTTTCAATACTTAACAATGATTGTGTACTTGAATCCATGATGTTCAATTCATTGTCATGAGTCATGTCTTGAGAAAGAGACAAACTTTTGTTAATAACTTGAAAGGTTTGAGGATATCAATACTAACTTAGTATATAAATGTATTTAGTCAACAACATAATTGTCAAATAAGGTACACTTCATTTGGAAGTTGTTGCAAAGAAATCAAAGGTGGTTAAACAACAACAAATTGCAACATTTAAAGTTTTACTTCTCAAAGAAAACAATATCTTACCCATCAGCTTCAATGGATATAATAATCAACTTTGTTGTAAAATGTTTTTATGAAATTAAAACTTAATCAAACTGATTATGACTTTATCATCGGAGTACATTGCAGGTATATCCACTCAACCGGGAGTGAGCCCAAGTACACATAGTCGATAATGAGCCAAAGTCCACTAAGTTGAGAGAGTCCAAGTTCATCTAGCAAAAGTCCAACACAACCAATCTAGTGACCGAAAACTCAAAGCAGTCAGCGAGATACCGGAAAGTCGTGAGGAGGAGAGGAAAAATAGTTATTTACTTCAAAGATCACATAAGAACAAAAAGTTTAAGTCATTCATATGATTAAAGTGAGTAGAAGTTTTATTCTTGGTCAATCACAAACATTTATTTTAATATTTAACTAATTTTATTAGCATAAAATATTAAATAATAAATTTTATTAGGATTAATTTACTCAGAAAAATTAAATAAACATTAGTAATATATGTACATAACATAAAAATATTAATAGAATTTTAAAAAACTCTAGCCGTTTTTGAAAAACAAAATGATCCTGTTAGTTTAACTCAGATTGCCACGTTTAATAGAGATCTAATATTTGAAAAAAATACATATTTGAAAAAATTGACTTAAAAGTTGGAATTAAGTATTTTGTGTAAAATATTTACACGATCATTGCATTTTAATGAAATTTTATGATATTTACAGAAAATGGTAATACAAATATAGATATATAACTAATAAATTGTTTAAGTAAATTTCTTTATAATGTATTTGTTTAACGTAAGTTTTAATTTTTTGTAATTATCCTAAAAATATTAATTAAAAATAGTAAACAAAAACTATGACAAATATATTCATAATATTTAATTAAAAAAATAGTAATGTCTAGCACAAACATTCACGGATACAAAAATACATATAATCTCTAAAATGTAAAATACGCGAACACAAATTTATGTATTATATAATTATAAATTATATAAATTGATAATAAAGATTTATGTGTAAAAATATGTTTTAAATTTTTTTTAAGCAGAAAAATTAGTTCAAATTAATTTATTACTTATTTTTTATAATTATAAATAAAATTTATATAATAAATTTGAGTTTTTAAAAAATTAGACTAGAATCGTAATAGAATTATTATAAATTTAATAAATATTTTTTTTAAGTGGATATGGATAGAGGTGTGTATTTGAGAAGGACATAACACCGAAGTGTTGGAGTTAGTGAAGTGGTAGACGTGGAAGCATTGAGTTCTGAATTGTCCCGGCTATTATCCAATCCAAAATTATGTGGTCAAAATTATTCCTTGACAGGTCTACGTGTCTGTTTTTTAACGTATGAACACGGGCCACTCACACATTTTCTGGTTACAATGTACAAGCGCAAGAAAGCCGAAACAAAACTAGCTGAAAAGCTTTTGTGGAAGCACATTCACCTGAATTTGGGTTGAATCATGAATGCTGCAGCAGCTTCAGCAACAGTAGCTAATAGCAGTTTTTACTCACAGACACAGTGCAGATTATCCTCGGATCTTCGAGGTTCGATTCCATTCTCTAAAGTGAAACGTTTCCTATTCCTCAACGACGTTCATCCACGGAAGTCTGGGCTGGTGCTAGTGCCCAGGGCTGCTGATGGCAAGGACAGCAATGAGGGCGGCGATGAGGTAGAAAAGCAGCAGCGTGTGATGCAACAACCACCGGTGTCGCTTAGCCTGGATGACGTGAACCCCGTGGGACTGGGTCGAAGATCGCGGCAGTTATTCGATGAGGTTTGGAGAAAGTTCTCGGGATTGGGTCAGATTTCTAGAACCATCCGCTCTGATGATCAGGAGGCTCTCGATGCCCTTCTCGTCCGCGAAGGTCCCATGTGCGAGTTCGCAATTCCTGGCGCTCAGAATACAACTGTGCTCGTTGTTGGTGCCACTAGCCGCATCGGTCGCATCGTTGTTCGCAAGCTCATGCTCAGGGGTTACTCCGTAAAGGTCCCCTGCCTTTACTCACTACTCTATTTTTTGTTCACCTTATTATTATTATCGCACTCCTTATTAATTAAATTAAATAATACGTGGCTTTCATGATTCAACAGCGATCAACATAAACTGGTCTAAGATATTGAATTTTTTTTCTGTAATAAAGGCTTTGGTTAGAAGGGCAGATCAGGAGGTGGTAGACTTGCTTCCAAGGTCGGTAGAGATAGTGGTTGGGGATGTTGGTGATCCCACCACTGTCCAGGCTGCCGTAGAAGGTTGCAATAAAATAATATATTGTGCCACTGCACGCTCTGCTATCACTGGGGATCTCTTCCGGGTTGATCATCGAGGAGTTTATAATCTAACTAAAGCATTTCAGGTCTGTCTCCACACTTTGATACCCCTCCTCTACAGACACACCAAAAGAAGAAAAGGAAAAAACAGTGCCACTTTACTTTCCTGCCTTCATGAAAGGAAAATTAGAAAGTTAGAATCCAGACAAATCCCACCCCCATTTGCATATATAGAAATGCCTTTTACATATTAACACAGATCCAATGTGTGCCTGGTAAAACTTAAACTGGACATAATTTCAGGATCACAATAACAAATTGGCACAATCACGGGCTGGGAAAAGCAGCAAAAGTAAGCTCTTGATTTCCAAATTCAAATCTGAATCTTCATTGCATGGATGGGAAGTTCGTCAAGGAACTTACTTCCAAGATGTACTTGCCACAAAATATGATGGAGGGATGGATGCTAAATTTGAGTTCACCGAGAATGGAGATGCTGTTTTCTCAGGTATATTTGGTGGATATTAATGAGCCACACCAACAGGTTTTATAATATTTTTTAGGATTTTGTTATGTTCTCTACATATGACATGTTTAGGCAGTTGTTCCTTAAATTATGCTTATCAAGTTTTAGTTAGTTTCTGCATATTTGATTTTTTTTTCCTGTATAAATGTAGAAGAATATCAGTTCACAAAATATACACGCTCTGTTGTTCTTATTTTGACTCCTTATATTTTTTTTAATAACCAACAACTTTTACCCACTCAAATATTTCCATATTGATTTCAGGGTATGTTTTCAATAGAGGAGGCTACGTGGAACTATCAAAAAAGCTTTCCCTACCATTGGGTTATACTCTTGACAGGTATGAAATATTAGATAGATGACTTTTGTGGATAAAATAACCTTCCAAAATGTTCTGTATAATTCTAGTTTGCTAAAATTTGGAAATTCTATAATGCATTCAAGCATAATGAGTTTATCTATAATGATAGGTATGAGGGTCTGGTTCTCTCTGTTGGTGGCAATGGAAGATCTTATGTATTAATTCTAGAAGCTGGTCCTTCAGCAGATCCAAGTCAGAGTAGATTGTATTTTTCAAGAATTAGTACAAAAGTGGGATTTTGTAGGGTAAGAATCATTTTCCTTTTAACAAATTATAATTCTCCTTTCTCACTATCCTGCTTTGAAATTTCATCATTTTTAGAAGCTTTCATATCTCCTGTCTGTATTACTATGACAGGTTAGAGTACCATTTTCATCGTTCCGTCCAGTGAAACCAGATGATCCAGTGTTAGATCCTTTTCTTGTACATACTTTGACGATACGCTTTGAGCCTAGAAGACAGGTTCACTTCCTTACGGCTTTTAAATCACTTTCTTAAACTTAGCTTGTATTTTAGGACCTTGTATTTGTATTTTTAATATAAATTCCATTTTTGCAATATAATTCCCCAACAATTTGTATTTTTATTTTTAAATAGTGTATAATTGCAGTGTGCTGATGCTTTTTTCATTTTTGTTTCAGAAGCCTGTTGAAGTAAATGCAACAATGCAACAGGATTTAAGAAGCTTTAAGCTTATATTGGAATATATTAAAGCCTTGCCTGTAAGTGCTTCAATGCAATTTCTTTTTATTGTGGCATAAGCTACAATGTTGTCATATACTTGTCTAATGTTCATTATATATGTTTTGTAAAGCAATAGTTCAATTGAAAATTACAATTGGACTTGTTAGATGTATGAGGATAATTTAGTTTTTCCCTTTCCTTTTCTACTTGAGATATTAAATTACAAGGATTCTATCAATATTGTGGATTATGGAGTATAAAGAGTGACATTAGTTTATTTTATTATAATCTTTATTTTTCTATTTTGTAAGGCATAGTTATTGTTCCACAAGTGAAAATATTTTACAAATTATGACTATTTTAGGAGAAATCTTTTGGTTAAGCTACACACAAAAGTCCATTCACAAAAACTTCACATTCTAGAAGTCCAATTTTGGCCATAAGTGTGAGTGTTAGGATCCCACCTTGGCTAGATATATGGCCAAAGTAATTGTCCTCCCTTAACTAACTTGAGGAAGCTGGGTTAATGAATTCAAGAAAAGATTGTATATGGAGATATCAAGATTGAGTTTGTTAATTCTAATGATCAACTAGCATATATTTTTACTAAATAATTACAAGAACTTAGAATTAATTATATTTGTAATAAGTTTGGTACATACGATTTATATTCACCAACAGGAGGGGAGTGTTACGGGCTTAGGCCCATCTCTTTGTATTTTCTTATTTGTAAGTGCATGACCCTATGTGCTCATACAATAGGGATTTAGCCTATGCCTCTCTTTTATTTTAAAAGGTCTATTGTGGTGAAATATATTGATTCGAAGTTGGCCCTAAAGATTGGAACCATGGAGAATATTGTATAGTAATGGGAGCTAGGGGCTCATTAAATGATGATAGCATGTAAAGGTGGTATGACTAATTTTAATGCAAACTTGTCATTGATTCGAGATACTGCCACCATGATCACTAACATGACCATATCATCCACTGCAACTGTGATCAGAGCCACAAAATCATTGAAATTTAAGTTATTTGAACTAGAATTCTGATCATAAGCAAACTATGTTTCTTCAACATCATTTTGCACAAGTTGAGAAGCAGACTAAGCGAGATTAACAAAAGGTGAACACTGAATCTGAAGACACCTTCTTTCGATACTTTTGCAAATACAACTCCTAAGCAAGGATGAGACCTTTAACTTCCTCAATAGTGATATCTTCAATACAACTCTCAATGAGAGCAATAAAAAAATCAAAATCTTGAGGTAATCCTTCTAGAATAACATCCATGTGCTCACATGGTGTGATAGGATCACCAATAGAAGATAAATAGTCAACTAGAGTGCTTTTAATTTGAAGCAAAAATTCAGCAATAGGTCGATTTTCCATTGATGAATTATTGACAAGCCTTGTTGCGAGTCTGAAGGAGGAAATATGAATGGATTTTATACCATAGTTCCTATGCATGCATGCATTTGAGGAGGGAAAATAAAATCAAACTTGAAGTTGAGCAATATATTCTGAATTAATACTTTTAAGATGGCGATCTTCCTCTACAAGAAAACTTGGAGGGATTCAAGGAGAAACAACATAGTGATGTGCCTTGATGGCAGACTCAATTTGCTGACTAGATAAATGTTTTTGTCATCTAATTTTTCAGTAATCTGATGTGAAAAAGTAGTAGGAGCTGAGATAGGAATCATAGCATCTAACAAAGCTTGTGATGTTTTAGGTTGTGGTTGTGGTGGAGGAGGATGGTCGTAGTAGCCATTACTATGGATCACGTAGTTCTTGATACCATATTAAGAGAAAAGAATGAATAGAGAGAAGAAAACTGATTTAATAGAGTTTTTACAAGTGGTGAGCTTTTGTTTACAACAACTATATCTAGACAACAAAAGCTCATCTAAATAAAGAAAACAATTACAACAATTGCCTAACGCCCAATGAGAGCTATAATTGTCTAACAAAGAACCTGACAGTACCAGTTGTAACTATCAAATATAAAACAGAGAATGACAGTACCAAACTAACATATTACAACTAAAGGAATTATTCACTCACATGGTCCTGCAACCTTTTTAGTTGTTTAAGAATTAACAACTTGGGCTAGTTTATGTTAAGATGGACTTTTTCCCTTCCCCAAAAATATCACTTATTATATTATGCATCCTTTTCATATGTGATTTTAGGTATATTGACATTGTAGAGCTAGTCGTGAAGTGGTATACTGTTACTGCACTCAGTACTTGTAGGCATACAATTTTTCGTTATTTTTTTGCAGATCATGTTCTACTTGTTGCCAACAATGTGAAAAAAGAAAACATTAAAGATTAGTTTTTTTTTTTAAATCAGAAAGAAAGAATGCTATTACATCACTATAAAAGACTCTACCTAACAAGGCATCTAGATGATTTATGTTTTGTTATAATGTTACTGGTATAAGCACACTAATGGTAAATCTCCGTGTGATTGTACTGCAGACTGGACAAGAAACTGATTTTGTCTTAGTTTCATGTTCTGGACTAGGAATTGAGCCTTCCAGACGGGAACAAGTTCTTAAAGCCAAGAGGGTTGGTTTGATTTATTTGTTTTGTTTCTTTTACTTAGTAGAAATTTGTTACTTCTTTTTTATTTTTTTGGTCATCTCTGATCATGTTAATGTTGAATTCTCCAGGCCGGTGAGGACTCCCTGAGAAGATCTGGCCTCGGATACACAATAGTTCGTCCTGGTCCATTGCAGGTAAAGTTTCCACTATTGCTCAAAGATAAAAAATGTGATTGATTTAGTTGCAGAAATAGGCAGTGACACTAGATGATACTATGAAATGTCTTTATCTCTAATTGATGTGGGATCTTCAACATTTCCAATCCAATTCATCATAACCAAACACATAGAGATCTACACATAGAGATAGATCGACACCACTTCATTAAAGAGAAACTGAATAGTGACCTTAATACTTATCACTACTTCTTATGTCCCATTTGGGCTTCAGTTAGCAAATATGTTTACCAAAAGTCTTTCCACTGAACGATTTCATGATCTCACGTGCAAGCTGTGAATGTTGGATATCCATTCACCAACTTGTGGGGGAGTGCTGTTAGTAGGATATTAAGTGTTCTACTAGAAATTGTTAGAAGATTCTAGAGGTAGAATTATCTATATATGGAGACTAATGTATTGTTTCAAATTAATCAATTGAATAAAATCTTCTCTCGATCAGATTAAAATAATTTTCAAGTTGCATTATTTTGATATAAAATCAGACCTGTGACTAAAAAAGCAATATAATTTGATAATACAATTCCTACATTTAATAATAAATTAAAAAAGTTTGAAGAAATAAAATTTATTGTTCTTTCTCTTGTCAACTAACTTGTAGTTTTTCTGACAGGAAGAACCTGGAGGGCAGCGTGCGCTAATATTTGATCAAGGAAACAGAATATCTCAGGTTAGTCTATTTTATTCTGTGCTAAAGGAGAGTAGCAACACTCTTTTCTACATTCTCTTTTTTATTGATTGAAATTCATGTGGTCTCCCTAGTTTGAAATTAGGAAATGAGGCACATGTTTACCCTATGAACTTCACCCAATAAAGAGAGAGTGCATGAAAAGGGAAGTCTCAGAGTTGCTAGCATTTCTCTTTTATACTATCTTTGTGGTAGTGTTGCCCTCTCTCCCAGTTGCAATCGGATACACATGCCATTTTTTGAAGTTTTTTCTTTCGATCTTTATTTGTTTTGCTTATTGTATTTCATATACTCAAAAACTGTTTTGCATTAAATAACTATCTGTGTAATGCCAGTTGCTAAACTTGTTTTTCAGGGCATCAGCTGTGCTGATGTAGCTGATATATGTGTGAAGGCACTGCATGATACAACTGCAAGAAACAAAAGTTTTGATGTGAGTAAACCTTGTTGGTTTTAAGATTGAATTTTGATCCCAAATGAAACTAAACCTCTTCAACCCTATCCTGTAGGTATGTTACGAGTATATCGCTGAAGATGGAAGGGAGCTTTATGAGCTGGTATGCGAAAGATGATTGATCGCATTTTTCTAAATAGAAAAAGTATGATGAATATAAACTGGTTATTTTTGTGTCTGCTTAGGTTGCACACTTGCCCGACAAAGCAAATAACTACTTGACACCAGCACTCTCGGTCTTAGAGAAGAATACCTGATCATCCCTTGTTGAGAGAAAATACTTTGCAGAAGTAAGATTTCATAAATTTGCTACCTGTGTTCTGCCTCTACATGACTTCCTAGAGTTATTCATGTAATTATTTTTCCTCTGTATATATTCTTGTATAACCCCAAACAACGAGTTGAGAAATTAAATATATTTATAAATTCATCTTTGAAAATTGAAACTATATGAAAATATGGATTTCAATGATTAAAATGCATCATGTCAATCAGTGATATGGATATGTACACCTTACCTTATATAATAAACAATAGCTAAAGTATAATCTTTGTCGCAATAAATATATTGATTTCATTTTCAGACTCTTTAAATTGGATTTTAATTTGTTTGTTTATTTTAAAAGTGAGCACTTTTGGTTTTTTGCCAGGATACATTAAAAGGGGATGGTTAGTAGTAGAAAATAAAATTTTCATGCATGGAAAACATGATTAGCTGAAATTATGACAGGCAAATTCTTCCTGCACCTTACTATGTTCTCGATCCACTTAAAATTGTCGAAAATTTTCCTTCATTTTGAAATTGAGAATCCAAAATTAAAAAAAAAAATACACTCTGAACAAATAAATTCTAGAATAAAATTAAAAAAATCAAAATATCATTCTGAAAAACAAAATCCAAAAATTTATTCCAGAAAAGAGATTTTGGAAATTTGAAAAGAAAAGTGTTTTGAAAATCTAAATCCGAAGACGGGTTCTAAAAAAAATTCCAGAATTTATTTTTGTCTACACTCTCCTCTCATCATTCAAAGTTCTTCTCATAGGATCTTTATTATTTAAAAACGTTTATTATTTTTGAACTAAGGAAAACTTGTGAAATATTTTCTGACTTGTCAACGTTGTTCCTTTGTTTGGTATTGTTGAATCAGTTATATACTTCTCCCAATGACAATAGGAAGAGGATTCAAAATGGTTTTTACTGACGATCTATATTTTTTAACTTAAAAATGTTAGAGATAGTCAAGTTCTTATGATTCACACATTCTTCAAGTGATTTTTACGATAATCATAACAAGTTAATTTATAATAATTAATTTTAATATTAATCAAAATGTGAAAGTTTTATTTTCATTTATTGTGTAAAGTAATATAGAGTTTTCTTAGGTAGATTAACTAGAATTATTATTATTACTAGTTTTGTTTAAATAATTGATATAGATAAAATGTAAAAAGTTATATAGATAATATCATTTATAAATAGTTTTTGTATGATGAATTCAAAAATTAATTTATCCAAACGTAAGTTTTGATTTTTTTTGTAAAAGTTTAATTTTGAATTATCTATTTGATGATTTTTTAAAGAATTTAAAATAATATTTAACAAGAATAACTTATAATATCTCAAGAAAACTAAAACTATATATATACAAGAAAATAATTAAATAACACTAATTACTATGAGAAAGTAATTAAATAGACTAGGTTAGAATTATTAATATTTAAAGTAATTTTTATATTTAACATTAGTTATCAAGGTTTTAGTTATTAACTGAAGGCAAAACCTTCAGCAAAGGATCAACCACTAAGACATACAAATCCTCTTATTCATGTTTGAAGGAGGCATAACCTAGGAGAGGATTTAATTTTTTTTTGTTTAAAAACAATATAGATTTTTGGCTTGTATTTGATCTTAAGTAAATTAGGAGTAGGGTTAGGGTTTCTAAACCTACATAGGGTATAATTGAGCTCAATTACAACCCATATTAAACCATAGACAGTTAATTACACCTAGATTAGTCACATAAAACACACACCTTCACACTTCACACTTGCCATGCGACTTGAAATAAGTGCCACTTTTGAATGTTTTAATTTCAAATTTTTCCACTCATTTCTTTGTAATCCTTGGTCGACCCTTCAACTATTTCAACTATAAATGGAAGTGTTTGACTTTTGAAAATTCAGATGAATGAATATATGCTGCCCACATTGTATATTAGTAATGTATATTAAAATTTTAATTTAAAAGTAAAACAAATATTATTAAGATATTATTATTTATAGATTTCAAGTGAGTGTTTTTTTATTTGGTGGGTGTTACTTGTAAGCCTTATATTCAACAAAGAAAAATTAGCTGCATTATTGTTTAGTACTATACTGTTATTTATTATATATAATAAATTAAGGATTTACTATGCAAGTAGATGTTGCGTCATAACATCATACTGACTTTTTTTTACGTTCAAAAAGTTGTCGTTTTTTTTCCAAAAAAATACATATTTTAGAGTACTTTGATTGGTTGACGTTGTAATATAATATTAGAAATTATAATTTTTTACATTATTAACTAAAATTAAATTAAAAAACTTGTATGGTTATGTTTTAACTAAGCAGGCAACAAGGAAAGTTATCCCTTGTTCATTTATCAAATTATATCCTAAACCTTAAACCTTATATCTTAAATCCTAACTTCTAAATCCTAAATCCTAAACCCTAAATTTCAAATTCAAATTCTAAACCCTAAGTCGCAGGCCCCAAACAAAAATGAACCTCTTTAACAATGGTCTTAACTAAACATCATCAAAATTTGAACATCATTAAGGTGAGGCAAATATTAGAGGCCGGCTCAACAACAATAAGCCAAGTAAACTATCTATCTCCAAATTCATCTATTACAACTTAAAAAATGTCAAAAGAGCAAAACATTTAAAATCTGTGATCAATCTATTCATCAGCATTGACCTCCCTTTTCATTCTTAGAATGAAACACTTGAAAACATTTTTTCCAAGATGCATCCTTCTGTTGCTCCAACCATGAGAGAAAAGCACTATCCAGCAAACAAAACAAGTTTACGTAGAGAAGCTGGTACTTCACAGGAAGATACCAAAAATTAAAAACCTGCACAACTGACCACACGCCACCTTCTAAAACCAGGGCTGGCACATAATTCCTCTTCAAGTCTTCCTTCACTTTAGGAAGATTCTTTCCAGCACATAATCCCATGTAACTAAAGAAGACAAACAAATGGAACGGACCAAAAATCATGCTATCCATAGCCACTTTAGTGGCCACAAATCTCACAGACTTTGGCATTAGTTGAAGCTTAAACCTTATAAACTTGTCCAAGCCCTCATACCTACAAGACATGAAAGTTGGTTCCTTGTAACTACAACTCCTTTAGCAGCAAGAACTATAACGTTAGAGAGATCAACTGATGGGGATCCAAACACACAGTAATACAGACAGAGAGACCTCCTAAATCTAAAGCACTTATTGCACAAAAATCACACGCGAAGAGTCCATGGCGCCATGTCTAAAAAATTTGATCATGTTGTAACAAACTAATGTACAAAGTCCCCAGTCCGACATAAAAGATCATGCTTGTCCCATTACTTCACAAATTCAAATCTACCTCTCATATATGATACCTGAGAATTTCTTTAAAGGTGAATTACATTATCACTATACTATATATGGCCGGAATCACCTTCATCATAAAATACCAAAAAGATTACATAAGGATCTTGGAAATATAGCTGAACATGTCTCGGGAACCTGATATAACGATTGCTTAAAAACAAGATTAATCTAATTAAAACGTACTTGGTTAGACTAATATGAGGTTAACCACCCCATCCATACTAATCCAGGCACATCCACGCAAAGGTACAACATAACTCTATAAATAGGTTGACAAGGATTAGGTAGAAATACAATAGCATTTATCACTCTCAACTCAACTACCCAAGAGGATTGACTTGAGCTTTAGAACACCTTTTGCAAGTACATCCCTATCTCGTACCAAAGTATAACATCAACATCACAAGGAGGACATATCGGAAGAAACATAAACTACTAGGCAAGTGAGGAGGAGACCTTTTCGATTCATACAAGAATAATTGGCACTCGAGAAGGATGTGAGAAAGATATTATAATAGCAACAAGGAACATCATAAACAACAAGCATAAATCATTTGACACCCGAATGATCAAAGTACTTCAAATGACCTTGTTGGTTGAACTACAAAGGGAGTTGTCAAGCTCAAGAAGCAGAATGCGGAAGAGGTAGCCATTCCCAAGGCAAGAGAACGAGGTCATGAAAAGAAAGCTAGCAGAAGGGACTCATGTATCCCAAAGTCCCGAAGATGAATCCAACCACGAAACCTCCACAAAGGGCACGTCACACAGTTTGAGTGTCGGAACACATTTTGTATGTACACACCCCATCTCGTACCGAAGGAGACCATCAACATTATGAGAAGAACATCTAAAAAAACACAAAAACTACTAGGCAAGGCAAACGAGAGCCCTTCTCGGTTCATACAATAACAATCACTTATAAGCAAAAAAAATACCATATAAAGACATGACTGGAAAGCTGCTAAATAAACTGCACAAAATAGGATTCACATACCAGAAGTGTCCAACTGGTCCAACAAAACCAAATCCAAACATACTTGTAACAGCCAAGCGCTTCCAGTTGACCATAAACTTAGCATCGGAGTCCTACCAAATCAACATATAATTTTTGATAGTCAAGAAACCTTATCATTAGTTAATAAATTAAAATCATCCAAGTACAATCAAAAAAATGCACAAGCCAAATTAACCTCCCAACAAGGCGAATTCATGAAACCACCAAGTGATATATCAAAATTCAAAAATCAACAAAGCTCGAAATCGAAATGGAAACGTTTTCCACTTAATCCGAAAGATTCTTTAGGGATTAATGGTATATATAGTTTCATTAAAATCAGCTTTCATTTTCCATAAAAAATGCATAAACAATAGTTACATTGAGAAATGCAAGCCATGTTAGTTAAAACAGAAGGAATTGGGAATCCAAACCGTGTTTGCACTTCAACATTGCTGATTTTAGTATATGTTAACATAACAATCCTAGAGTCAGAACGCACTGCTTGAACAGAAAATTCATATGAAGTATAAAGTAAAAGAGAGAGATGCGAGATTGATTAAGAAATTGCAGTGATAAGAAGAGATATAAATGAGAAAGGCAAATGGATTGTTACAGAAAGTTGGAGTCGCTTTTTTGTAGCTGAATGAGTGATGAACTGAGCAGTGAGGTCTCCAACACCCCAGAGGATTGTAGAACTCACGACTTGGGTCTTCACGGGATGAACAGAAAGGCAATTCTGGTACCAGTTCCACACCTTCAACATCCTTTTTCTTCTTTATGTTCCTGTTTTTTCCTCCAAACCAAAATGGGACATACGAGGTGGTACCACCAAATCAAACTACTTTTGTTATTGGGATAATAAGAAAACTAGGGTAGTCATACGAAGCGTCTTCCTACTAAAATATTTTTTATTTTATTTTCCTTATTTTTATATTCAAATTATTATAAAAATATTGTTTTATTGTTATATACCCTTTCACACTCTATTTTCGTAATCTAATAAAGACTTTAGTACAATATTTTAGCCAAAAAATTAAATTAACAATATGTTGAATGCTAAACATTTTTATATAATTTCATACTTATAAAAATGGGTTAAAAAATTAAGGACAAATTAAGGACACAAACATTAGAAAACATACACTTCATAAACCAATAAAATAATATTTTAATAATATTTAATTTATTTTTTATTTTTAATTTTAATATTACAATATTATTATAATATGGTACCGAGTATATTTTTTACTGTCAAATAAATCTTTTCCAAAAATTAAAGGTATTACACCTCTCAAAATCCAAATCCAAGTAAAAAAAATATATATCAAAAGATTGATAGAAAGCTGAATTGTATGGCATCAATTTTATTTTATTTTATTAATAAAAAATAAACAATAAAAATACATAAAATAAGTTGTTGGATATACAAATAAAAAAATAGATTTTACCAAGACTATTATTTAGACTTTTTATGACTAAACAAAGTTGTGAATTTAAAGATGCGTTGATTGAGATATAAATTTTTAATTTTTTCATAAACCCTTTTTTTATTTTTCAAAAAAGGTCTTAAAGTTTGTTTAGAAATTTACACTTTATCAAGGACAAGGACAAACATTCTTTTTTATTTTTTTTAAGGGAATGCTATTAATATTGGGGAAATATTACACAATGCTTTTGAATATACTTTTAATTCTTATAAAATTAATAGGTTTTAAGTTTGATCCGTATAAAATTTGTAATAATTATTTTTAGTCTTTTTAAAATATACTTTTTTAAACGTGTATATCCTTTTAGAATAAAACTAATACTTTTATCTGCAAAACGTATTTTAAAATGAATAAATAATATTTTTGTTCAAATTTAAATATTTCTTAGAATTTCGCTTGAAGCAGTATGGAGAGTGTTTGTTTTTAAAAATGGGAAAACGTTGATAGATCGTAGATAAAGAAATAGAAAGAAAAAAAAACGAAGTTCCTATATTTTCTTCCTATGTTCTTTAACTCATAACATAAAAAATATGAACCATGTTTATGCGTTTTAGAAAGAAAACTGAATTTTTTTGCAATAGAATAATAAGTGGTAAATTTTGATCCAGCCAATAGAGTGGTGCTGGCGTGGCGTAATCCACTTCTCATGTATGGTTTGTCTTTTTGCTGTGTAAGCCTCAAAAAAGTGGCCCGAAATCTTATTACGATAAATATTTGTGGATAAGAATCTCCAGTGTATGTCACACACACAAAAGCCACTACACTCCAACTGCATCTTCTTCTAACTATGCAACAACTTCAATTGCCTCTACCTTCCACCATAAGCTTCCCAAATGCTCTATTAAGCTACTATCATCTCCTTTTCTTCAAATCAAAACTGTTTCCTAACTCTTGGGTGGTTAATGGATCTAATCTAGCCATCTCTCATGGATACAAGCCAGAAGGGAGCCCTCATGACCAATGAAAGCACTCAAGATTTATCAGTTATGGTATTGTGAATTACTTCAATTTTTTTCTCATTAGATGCCAGAAAATCTTGTATGGGTGAATAATAACATTAGCTATGAACTGCAATTACAGCATAATGGTTCAGTCCCCTTGGTAGCAACCTGATTTTGTATGTTAGACTAAGATGATATTTATGTTCTTCTGGTAAATCAGTTTGTGCACTTTCTTGAAATGATCACTCTTTTAGTTGCTTGAATATTATGGCTGTTTAAGCTATGATGCACAATGCTATGTGGCTTTCCAAACTTATAGGGAGGTAAACCGAATCATATTAATGATCTGAATGAGTGTTTTGTGTGACCTCCATTCAAATTCATTACCACAAATGTCCGTAAGATTGATAAAGATTTACATCAGGTTCTGAAACAGCAGCAGTACAAGAAGAAGCAACCTAAGCCAGAGGAGACACATAATCAATCCCATTGTGTTATCTGTAGGGGGGGAAACAGTTGCCAAACAGTTCTTTCAAGAACAAAACTGATGAATACTTTGATTGGAAAAGGGAAACCACACGAAGCTCAGACAGTCTTCAACAATTTGACTGAAGAAGGGCATAAGCCTACTCTCATAACATACACAACTCTTGTGGCTGCTCTAACCCGCCAAAAGCGTTTGAAGTCAATTCCTGCAGTTCTTGCTAAAGTTGCAGACAATGGGATGAAGCCTGATTCAATACTTATCAATGCCATGATCAATGCGTTTTCTGATTCTGGCAAGGTAGATGAAGCCATGAAAATATTTAAGAAAATGAAGGAGTATGGATGTAAACCAACAACCAGTACTTATAATACCCTCATTAAAGGGTTTGGCATTGCTGGAAGGCCTTATGAGGCTATGAAATTGTCAGAGATTATGGGTCAGGATCAAAATGTGAAACCCAATGATAGAACATATAACATTCTCATTCAAGCCTGGTGTACCAAGAACAAACTGGAAGAAGCATGGAATGTTATGCATAAAATGGTGGCTTCTGGTATTCAGCCAGATGTGGTCACATATAACACGATGGCAAGGGCATATGCTCAGATTGGTGAAACAGAGAAAGCTGAAAGATTAATATTGAAAATGCAGTACAACAAAGTAAAACCCAATGAACGAACTTGTGGTATCATAATAAGTGGTTACTGCAAGGAAGGCAATATGACAGAAGCCTTGAGGTTTCTATACATAAAAATGAAGGAGCTTGGTGTGCATCCAAATCCAGTAGTTTTCAACTCCCTTATCAAAGGATATCTAGACATTAAAGACACAGATGGAGTAGATGAGGTGAGTTCTGATATCTAATACTTTTCATGAGATCAATATTTTCTTGCATGCATTTCCCTCCACTTTTTTGACACTGAAGGAGCATTAACACAATAGCAAAATTAATACTCCAACATAAGAACTGTTTGTTGCTTGTTTATTTTGTGCATATATTTTGTTGGTGAACATTAACTAGAGATTGAGACATTTCATTTTTTATAAATGAGTACAAACCTCACCTTATAAGCTGAGGTTGAGTTAGATTTAAAATCAACTTCTTCTTTTAATATTAGAGTCATTTCGAGCTTAATGATTGTTTGTTAGGTTTAAAATCCACTTATAATAGTATCGAGTATTGTGATAAGGATAGTATCATAGTAACTTACAAATGAAAGTTGTTCAGGCACTGGCATTGATGGAAGAATTTGGGATCAAACCAGATGTGGTGACATTTAGCACAATCATGAATGCATGGAGTTCTGCAGGGCTTATGGATAATTGTGAGGAGATATTCAATAACATGGTGAAGGCCGATATAGAACCTGACATCCACGCATATAGCATCCTTGCAAAAGGATATGCACGTGCTGGACAGTCACAAAAAGCTGAGGCTCTTCTCACTTCCATGACCAAATATGGTGTACAACCAAATGTGGTGATCCTCACTACCATCATCAGTGGATGGTGTGCAGAAGGAAAAATGGATCGTGCCATTAGACTTTATGAGAAAATGCACGATGTGGGAATTCCCCCAAATTTAAAAACTTATGAAACCTTAATATGGGGATATGGAGAAGCAAAACTACCATGGAAAGCAGAAGAGTTACTTACAACTATGGAAGAGAGGGGTGTTGCCCCTGAAACATCCACTGTGCAACTGGTTGCTGATGCTTGGCGTTCCATTGGTTTACTCAAAGAAGCCAACAGAATTCTAAATGATTCAGAAGAAGAGGAAAGTGAGTTAGATAAAAAATTTGATAGTGACAATATTTATACGAGACAGAAATTCAGTGCATCTCACTCTAATATGCTTCAAATACCTGATGTAGTGGTACCTCATCCAGAAAGAACAACTAATGGCAACATAAGAAGCCAAAGGGTTGTCAAAGTATCTGACAACATGCGACATATTACCACTTCCATGTTTTTGGTTCGTACAACAAATTCATATGGAGTACAAGCACATAGTGTAAGTAAACAGCAGATTCAAAATCAGGTTGTTAGGCCATTCCTTGACTATTGCAGAGTAGTGTCAATACTTTGTTGAGGTGACTTTTCTCTGTGATGACCACAAAGTGATTGATGATGAAACTGTAGATATCATTAATGGAGTTGAGAAATGAGAGCATAAACTTTCACTTTTGACAAAATGCTGCTGTAATTTCCATCTGTTGAACTGCTGCCAATGAAATGTGTAAGCTATATGGCTACAAAATTGGTTAGTTGTATTGTTGTGTGCACTAAACATTGCTGAGAAATCTTTTTTTTATATAAATATATTACTTGTAAGTTCTCAGGAAGACAATGAAAACTATAGAAACAGAATCATATCAATCAAGTCAAAACGCACGAGATAAACTCGATTTTTATCTCAGTGTTGTGTAATTTTAAAAGGAAATTCTGAAAATGTATATGACTTAATTATAGGGAAATCGCCAAATAAAATCGTATTTAAGCAATATATTTTTAATTAAAAAAAGTAGAATCTGAATAATTAAAAAAAATAAAAAAATGAGAAATGTGTATTTTGGGTCAAAGTAGAGAAGAAGGTAAATAAAAAAGAAAGTATAGAGTTTAAAATACTAAAAGAGGGATGCAAATAGAGATGTAGGCAAAGAAGACATGAAACTCCACATATCTTCTCAATAAAGAGGATTTGCATCAATAAGGTGACGACATTTGTCACACTCTCATTTGAGAGGTTTTCATAGACTTTCTCTTCTTGTACATGATTTTTAACTTTGATTTGAGTAATTGAATTATATCCAATTGAGACATTTTTATTTGTTTAAAGTTCTCTCTAGAGTTGTCTTCTTGCTAGACAAATTTCTAGATTCCTCCTAGTAGTGTTAGTCTAACCTCACTCTAAAAACTAAGTGTTGACCTAACCTCACTCTAAAAACTAAGTGTTAGCCTAACCTCACTCTAAAAACTAAGTGTTGGCATACCGTATAATTCTTTATGCTGCTTCCGCGATAGTGTTCATCATCTATAGAAGATATTCAAATTAAAACAATGTATACAAATAAAGATGAAAGCTAGGATTGCATCACTTTTTCTATTATATATAATAAAAAATATTTTATTATTATATATGATTAATGAATGGCCGAGAAAATGTTTTTTTATTATATATAATTAAAAATTAAATATATTTTTTTTAGTTTTTTTAAAGTCTTAATAAAATTAATTATGCAATACTTTAATATAATTAAATATAAGTTTTTTTACTTTTGAATTGATGAATCCAAAAGTGTATTTTTTTTTCTTTGGTAATCCTTCATACTCTTCCAAGTATATTAAGGTTTAGCGTTTAGGGTTTAGAATTTAGATTATGGATTTTGGTGTTCCATTTACCACCTTCTACATGTATCAACACGACGTACAAAGTGTATGACATGTCTATATCAATACCATAAATTGTTAAAACAATTAATACAACTAATCTACGAAAATACAAGTGGTTATAAAATGATCATGAACAAAACATAAAAGAGGTAAAATTGTAAGAAAATGTGTACACCAAATATATACAAAACATAAAAGAGGTAAAATTGTAAGAAAATGTGTACACCAAATATATACAAAACATAAAAATGGTTTTGTTTTAAATCTTGGTCTTAGGGAGGACCTCATCAACAATTAGATTGATAAATTTAGAAAGATTAACCACATTGAATTATGAAATTTAAAGATAAAAATCAAAAGTAGTTCCTAAAAACCTAAAGAGAGTTTGTATTAAAAGCATAAAGTAAGTGGAAGGAAAAAGTGTCATTATGTCATCACCTAACAAAAACAAACAAGATGCCCTTTTCCAATTATGATAATGTGCTTGTAAAAGAGTGTCTAACCAAACTCTCCATATAATCCTTAACATGCTTATGTTTGGTCATGGACAAAATCTTGTTCCTATTTCCATTACCTTCAATTTGTAATACTCTTTGTCCTTTCTAAATCAGAAGCAATATGACAAAAGATGATTTGATGGGTTAGTTATATTTAAACTGTTTGTTAGCATCAAAGTTAAGAGTATATTTCCATATGGGTAAAGTGGGAACTTCAAAAGACTAAAAATGTTGGGGGTGTTAAAAGGAAGAATGGGGTGTGAACAGTATGTTAGTCTTTGTCAACGGAATGAAGGTGGAAAGTGGAATTAGAAAATAATCAAAATTGAACGAGTTTCAAATTCAACGCTCTGTTTCTTCAAATGCTCCAAGTATGTATGCGTCAATGATATGAATTTTGATTACGTTGAGAAGATCTGTTAGGAAAAAGGCAAGATCGAACATCTCCAACACACCTTCCTTTCAAAAAATGGTACGAATGAAATGTGTTCATTTATCATTTTATCTTATCTCGCTTTCGATTTGGCATATATTGATTGCAACCCTATTACCTGAATACACAATCACATGTATATTGATTGCAACCGTATTACCTGTATATTTGTCTCTTTGTTTGTTTGCTCTTATTTTCTATTTGATTATTAAACAATGTTCGGTTATTTCTAAATATGCTCTTAACTTGAATCATTTTGACATTATAGACGGGTGCTGAAGGCCCAAGCTACACAGTAGATGATGCTCTAGTGGCTTTGGGTTTTGGAAATTTCCAAATTCTGGTGCTTGTTTATGCTGGTGTTGGTTGGATTTCAGAAGCAATGGAAATGATGCTACTCTCTTTTGTAGGCCCTGCAGTTCAAGCTCAATGGAATCTTTCCGCTCATGAAGAAAGTTTGATAACCAGTGTGGTTTTTGCAGGCATGCTAATAGGGGCATACTCATGGGGCATTGTTTCTGATAAACATGGAAGGAGGCAGGTTTCTCTTCACTAGTTCATTATATTTGCATTTGTCAGTTTTTCTGGCATATTTTAAGTATTTTATTTCACTGGGGAGGGTAGTGGCATGCTTACCAAATCTAGGATTAGCCATGCCTCTGTTAAATTCTTCCAATGCTTTTTTACATATAAAATAATCTTATTTGCTTAGAACAGATTTAACTATGCCGACCATAATATTAAGTTATTTTGTGCTCCTGTTTGTCATAAATAAAATCTCTCTTTCAATTTTAAGTGCTTCTGTTTCAAGTGCACTCAGCATTGTTGGTTCATTTATTATCTTTTTTCTTTGGCTTACTTCAAAAACTCAGGAAAGGATTCCTTATCACAGCGACAGTTACAGCCATAGCTGGTTTTCTTAGTGCATTTGCTCCTAACTATATATTATTAATTGCCCTTCGTTCTCTGGTCGGTGTTGGTTTGGGAGGTGGCCCTGTATTATCATCTTGGTTTCTAGAGTTTGTTCCTGCTCCCAACAGAGGTACCTGGATGGTTATCTTTTCAGCATTTTGGACTGTTGGTACCATTTTTGAGGCCTCACTTGCATGGGTAACTTTTCATTAATTTCAATTACAGTTTACAAAATTTGAATTCTTAATATATACATCAGCCTCTTCCCTCTTTCTTCCCGACCTTTCCAGTTAACCACGAACATGGATCATCTATTTCACCCTCTGATTGGTCCTTGGGTTTAGATATGTATGTCATATTCTTTTAATTGACATTAAATGAATCACATCTCGAACATTTTGCTATCACTTCTTTATTTGCTTTGCGAGCTCCAAAAAATTCCAATTTGTTTCAAGTCTATTTTTTAATTTACCCAGGATTCAAGAACTCAGTTTTTGTTCTCTCTGAGATACAACTACCCCAGAGATGTGTACTTTCTTCATTTCACCTAGGAAAGTGCTAACACTTCACCTCCTATTCTTAATGAATGTATCTTAACTTGGATTAATATTGCTAATGTTATGATAAATTTCCTAAGTTGGATATGTAGTTTCTATTCCTGTTGTATGATTTGGCAAATTATACAGCAGACGGTTTCACCTGAAGCAAAACATTCCTTGCAGATTGTGATGCCAAATCTAGGTTGGAGATGGCTTCTTGGGCTGTCTTCTCTTCCCACTTCTTTCCTTCTTCTGTTCTACAAACTGACTCCTGAATCACCAAGATACCTATGCTTGAAAGGAAGAACAGCTGATGCAATTGAAGTTTTGGAAAAAATAGCAAGACTAAATGGAAGAGAACTTCCTTCGGGTAACCTTGTTTCTGACCATGAAATTGAGCTACAACAAATTGATAACCCTTCAGAAGACGCACACTTGCTATCAACGACAACAAATGAAATTGAGCATCCTTCAGGAATGGATTCCAATTTAGGTGGTATCTCATCATTGATGATGCTTCTCTCACCAAAGTTGGCAAGGTCAACAGTTCTATTATGGGCTGTGTTCTTTGGTAATGCCTTTTCGTATTATGGCCTTGTTTTGTTGACAACTGAGCTGAACGGACATAGTAAATGCATGTCACATAAATTGCAGACAGAGAAGTCCCAGGATGTTAGCTACAAGAGTGTTTTTATTGCTAGTTTTGCAGGTATTTTCCTAGTGGTTTCCGAGCTTTCTTACTCGACCGATGCAGGAAAAGGCTTGACTGATACATAACTTAATTTTTTGCATAGAGCTACCTGGACTCCTCTTGTCAGCTGTGGCAGTCGACAAACTCGGTCGTAAACTATCAATGTCATCCATGTTCTTCATGTGCAGTATTTTTCTTCTCCCGTTAGTATTCTCTCTGCCTGAAGGCTTAACAACGGGCCTTTTATTTCTAGCTCGCATTTGCATCACAGCAACCTTCACAATTGTGTATATATATGCACCAGAGGTAATTTATTACTGCAAAATAATTTTGAATTATCTTGTTGAAACAAAGATTAAATGAAATAGAAAACTACATGCTACCATTTTAATATTCTTCCTCAAACTGAACCTTAGTAAGTTTTATGCTTGCAACACGGAAGCACTACCAAAGATTATAAAAGCTAATTACTAGTTCAGCAGTTTCTAGTTATAGTTCACGAAACTATACTTTAAGATTAATCTTCTAATTTCTTTGCTAAACCAATTTGGCTTCTTAATATGAAACTGAAAGTGATACAATTACAAATGATATGGAGTGGATTCTAGTTTATTTTTCTTAAGTTTCCTCTAACAAATGATTGATATGCATTGTATGTTTATCATTTGATTACTTCTTCATTTTTCAAATGATAACAATTTCATTCTTTCAACTGTATAAAACATTTTATATGGAGTGCATCTTAAATAAAATTATTCTCTGTGACAGAAATTTCCCTGCCACCAATTAAAATCATTTGTATTAAGTATAATATTTATTATCATCAAAGATAAACGCTGGATGTGGTTTGACAGATAGTTAAAGATAGTTTAACAGCAATTTTTGGTGGAATACTTCTTGATACATTACTGTAATTTAATATTTGGAAGATTTATATGAACTGCAGATGTACCCAACATCAGTTAGAACAACTGGTGTGGGAATTGCAAGTGCGGTGGGCAGAATTGGTGGAATGATATGCCCTCTGGTTGCTGTGGGTTTAGTACATGGATGTCATCAAACTGCAGCTGTCCTTCTGTTTGAGGTAATAGCTCTTCTTTCAGGAATATGTGTCATGTTCTTACCGATTGAGACCATGGGCCAAGAACTGCGAGATAGTGTGCAAGTCTAAAGCAGACCAATAGCTTTTAAATCATGAACTTTTAAATCATGAAAACATACAAGCAAACTTGAAGAAGAGGAGCAGAACAGCAGTAGAAAATAGGAGAAGAAGCAACTATAGGGAAACTGTTCTGCTTTCTGAAAACTCCTGTCATTCTAAGTACTTTTTATTTCATTATATTTGAACCATTTTAATTATTCTTTTCCACGCATTTTTATTCTTTTTCAATATGCAAATGCATATTATTCTGTAAACTGGAAAGTGGATTGTTACTGATGAGAGTAAAATAAAATACCATATTACTTTTTTAATAAAATGACTCTAAACTAGTACATGTTAGATAATATTTCTTATGATAACTTGTAATAGAACAAAATACTTGTAATATATGTTAGGGGATTAACTAATGAGAAATTATTCATTGTTGACATGATAAATAGAATGATGAAACCTATAAGTATGCCACTAACATTGAAAGAGCACAACATAAAATGTGACAACAGAAAACAAGTATATAATGTAATATAAGGTATGCATATGGAACAATTGAAAGAGGTCCTAAAATAGAAATACTAACATTATCAACAATTCTATATAATTCGTAATAATAAAATAATTCATATTTAATATATTTTAATTTATATAACACAAAGTATCAAATAAATTTATATTAATACAAATTTTATATATTTAAGTTTTGCGAAAGTAATTTTCCAATTACAATAACATTTGGATAAAAATTATACGATGTAATTTGATCATTATATATATATATATATTGTTTATTATGCATTTTTTAATAAAAACTGTTTTTTATTTTGTAATTGTATTTTTAACGTGCAAAGTATGCTGGACGTATACATTTTGAAAAATAAAAATCTTTCTTTAGAAATTATAGAATGATAACTTAGAAGATATAGTTTGTAATGAAATAAGAAATTAAAAAAAATACTAGTAGTAGTGATAATTTAAAAATAACAAAATACTCACCACAAAACTCAAATTTAATATTTATATATTTTCCTATTTATTATGTGTTTTAATTTATACATTTTAAATAGGTATTACATGTCCAATTAGAGGTATGTCTTAACATCTTCTTCTATTTTAATATATTTTAAAATTAATAATATTATTTATGCACAAACACTTAAAAATAAAAATAAAGAATTTATTATTTAATTGAATCCGTTTAAAATCTAATTATGTGTATATGTCGCTATAATTATTGGAATATACTAAATCTAACTAATTTTTAATGAAATTCAATTATGTTAAGGATAGACTTTATAATATATTTTGTAATTAGAATCTCCAACTTTAGTAATTGAATTAATTGATAAGGATGGGAACGAATTTATTTTTAATTGGAATAGATCTAGGTTTATGAAAATGGATAAAAATGAGATTAATTAAGAAACTAAGGTTGTTTCCTTTATGCAATAGAATCCGCAAACCCACCCTAATTACAAGCAATTTTATTGAACACACTAAAATAATTTAGATTTATTAGTAGGAGGTACTCCACCACACCACTAGATGAATAGACAGGTACTGTTCATAATTTGCATTTTGGTGAGATTCTTCTGCGGCTTTTGAAGATCTTTCCTCTTCAGATTCATGGCGGCAATCCAACCACCGCAGGCTCCGGATCGTACAACCGGTATGTGAACGCGATCAACTCCTTTATTCTTCTTATTCTTCTTATTCTTATCATCATCATCATCATCATTATTATATTTTCATCCAATTTTGACCTTCCTGAATTTTTCTTTTGAGACGAAGTAAATGATAAATTGAGATTTTTTTTTCATAAATGTTTATGAATTCAATAAAAAAAATATTGTTTTGGTTGTAATTGATGTTTGATGTTCGATGCCCATTACTTTCTTTTCTGTTCAGCCTTAAACCTTGCATCTGGGTAAGACAATCGTTAGTGATGTTGATCTGGGTATCTTAATTTTCTGTGTAATGAATGACACCGTCCCTGGTGTTATCAACAAAACAAAGAATTGTGGACTCTCGCTGTAATCCCTGATGGGATCATCGTGGTCTTAGTAAACAACTCATGTGTTGGGGTGGATTTTGTTGGGGGGCTGGGGGGTTCAGGAGATGAATTGTCCCGCTTTATGTCAGACATCTCTGTGTTGCAAATTTCGTAATTATGGTTTCAATTATCAACGGCACTGAGAGACTACAGTCTGAAGGATAATTAATTTATTTTTGTATGAGATCTATTACACTTCATTTTATGGTTCCATTTCTTTCCAGCAATTCTGTTTTACTGCGCCCTAATTCACTTGCCTGCTGTCCATTCTAAAGTATATTCACACTCTTTGGTTTGCATGTGTGGATCTGTGTGCATGTAGTTATTAATTCAGGTTTTGCTATCTCCAAATTTAGCTTTGGTTGGTCAATTATCTGTACTGCTACTACTTGTGTTTCTAAGTTCATACTGTCACTGAGCATATAGATCATGCATGCAGAAGAGATACCAGCCGAACCAGATAACATGAAGGAGCAGGTAGTGGTTCTCTAACTCGTACAAAAAGTATTCCTTTCACTAGATATGCCCCTGATCAATACATATAGGGAAGGGATCAAGTCACTCCTCATTCTGATCTTTTATTTTAATCTAATTGATTCTAATAAGATTAAGAAAAAATAAAAGGTGAAGATGAGGAGTGAGTAAGTCTCCTAAAGTTGCTCTATAACTTGATCCTTCTTCACACACACACACACACACATATATGTCCTATTTTTTTAACTTCATTCATCAATACCTGAAAGTTCAATATCTTCTAAGTCTTCTCAGGGTACAGTGACTATAGGTCATTCGAGGGAGACCACAAGTCAATCAGGATCTTTAGGTTCGGGTGGAGATGTTCCTCTGTATCCTCCTAACGTGTATGCTCCCCAAGCCCAGGCTTTCTACTATAGAGGTTAATCTTCATTTCTGCAAGTCCTTTCCATTTTTTGAAAGAATTATCACTATACTATTAATTTGACCAACCATCTAGGAATTTCAGTTTTATTTACATGGCTTTTAAGTTTTTCATATATGTGGGCAAAGCTATTGTAACTTCCTCATGTTTATGTGTTACTGTCCTTGACATTTTGAAATAAAGTACTGAAATGGTACTATCCTTTCGAAACACAATATAGTAATGCAACACTCGCCTGAGTTTTTTATCCTTTTGCATCCTATTCAACATTCTTCTTGCATTACCGGTCTACTGCATAGGTTACTCACTTTCACCTTCACATTCTTTCAGTGTTATCTATTTTGTGAGCATTTCATGGCACACAAATGTAAAAAATCTATTGATGCATTAAATTTTAATTATTTTTATAATCAGTTTGAGTTTGCAAAAGTGTGAGATTTAAGATCAATTTTATTGCCTTGGAAGTAAATGGAGTGACTTTGTTCTAATGTACATAATTTAGTAACGACACTTCTGTCCATTTTTTTTTTCATACACCACATGTAACTACCAGATAATTTTCAAATTGCAAAGTGGACATTGACTATCCCAGTTGTCTTATAGTGCTCAGTGTGCTTTATTGTGAAAAGTTTATTTGGTAACTGTTGTTGCTATCGCTGTTTTCTAATTTTTAGTGAGTCTACTTCCAGGTTTTGACAATGGCAACGGTGAATGGGATGAATATTCTTCATATGTCAATACTGAAGGATTAGAAATTGGATCTCCTGTGAGAATTTCTCATCTCTTTTTATTTGTGCATAGTGTTTGTTTGCAATGCTTAACACAATATATGTTCTTTTAAACATTTTTTAGGGTGTCTACAATGAAAATCCATCACTTATTTTCCATTCTGGGTATGGCTTCAACCCACAAATGCCTTATGGACCATATTCCCCAGTTACCACACCTTTGCCTTCTGTAGGTGGAGACACACAGTTATACTCCTCGCAGCAATTTCCATACACTGGGCCACCTTATTATCCTCAGCTGATTCCTCCTAGCTTATCATATCTCAATTCACCTACTCCAGTTTCACAGCCAGAGCTCACCAACCTGGTAGGTATTGATCAACAAGTTGATAACATGTTTTTTGGACCAAGAGCGGGCTATCCATCAGTGGGATCTTTTGGTAGAGGCAGCTTTCCTGTAGCACCTGGTTCCTTTGGCTTTCATGAATCCCAACAAGGATTTGAGGGATCAAGATCTGGTGGTATATGGTCAGATTGCTCAAAACCCTCAGAAAGACAAAGATCTTTGATGCCTTTATCGCCATCTGTTTCTCCACGGCCAATGGGTTCACTTGGCTCATTTGGGCCAAGTGTTGGAATGGTTTGTTCAATAACTTAAGCATAATTGTGCAAGATATTACATATTCTACTAACTAGTTGAGATTTTGGATAATCAGTGACTAATCTTGCTCTTCACTAATTTATATTTATATATGCAAATTTGAATAATAAGGGTACAACTTTGATAAATTAGAGATAAGGGCTACAAACTAGGACATACTATATGCTACAAAAGCAACTTTATAAAAGCTATACAACATAAGATGATCATTATTTTCACCTTTCCTCAAGCTAAAAAATATAAATTGTATGCATCGAGCTTGGAACATATAAACTAAATTCTAGTTCCTCTGAAGGATTTAGTTCAAATATTTGCATGTTGATCACTAAAGTTAATGAACTCACTACTAATATCCTTGGATAGGATTTTTTCTTGAATAAAGTGATAATCAATTTCAATATGTTTATTTTTTTCACAAAAACACTAGATTGGAAGCAATGTGACGGGCTGCTTGATTATCAGAATATAACTAAATGTGTTAGACTTTACAAAATTTCAACTATTGAAGTTGTTTGATCCACTAAGTTCACATGTAACTAAAACTATAGCTTGATATTCTGCTTTTGCACTTTATCGGACAACAACATTTTTTTTTCTTGCTTCTCCAAGAAATAAGAATTCCACCAATGGATACATAATACCAATAGTAAAGCGTTTGTCTATAGGATATCATGTCCAATTAGCATACAGTAAAAAACTTGACTATTTCCCTTATCCTCGTACAAAAATTCTTGTCTAGGAGCTTTTTGGTATACCTTATAATGCATATAACAATTCCTTAGTGATCAATGCGAGGATCTTGCATGGATTGGCTATCAACAACAACAACAAAAAAGATCAGATATTGTAATTGTGAGGTAGATGATTTTCGTCACCAATTTTTCACCCTAAACCTCTCTAAGATAGGTTCTGATACCATATTAGGAATTGGGTTTAAGCTTAATTCAACCTCACAAAATTGGTTTATTAGGTGAGGGTTGTCCTCCATTTACATATTGTAAATTGGTTTTAACTCTAGTCAATGTGGGATCTCCAACAAATATTATAGAAGTAATGAAAAGTGGCTGATATTAATGTATTCCAATAAATTCTGAATTTTGGTCTTAAATTAACCATTGCTTGTTTATCATCCATGCATGATGAAGTATTACTATGCACGGCAACAATGTGAAACAGTAGAAGTTGCCAGAGCACAACACATTTATACATTGTCAATTTTATCAAATACTGATGACTACTCTGTTCTGTGTAGGCCTCTCATCAACAACAAACATTGTATGGGTTTGGATCTGGTTCAAACTCTTATGGTAGAGGCTACCTGCCTAACCAGGGCTCCAGCTTTGGAGATACTTCTATTTCCAATCTTAATGACAGGAATTGTGCTTCTCTTGAAAATAGCAGGAGGCAAGGGCGGCCATCTGCATCTCTTTGCAATTGTAATGGTACTCTTGATATCCTTAGTGAGCAGAACCGAGGACCAAGGGCCTCAAAGCTGAAAAATCAAATTTTGGCTGAAAAAAATTCTGTGGATAATAGTAAAAATAGTGCATCTATTGCCAAGTTTCAAAATGAATCACTCAATCGGTCAGATTTTTCCATTGATTACAAGGATGCCAAATTTTTTGTCATCAAATCTTACAGTGAAGATAATGTTCACAAGAGCATTAAATATGGTGTCTGGGCTAGTACACCAAACGGAAACAGGAAGTTAGATGCTGCATATCGCCAAGCAATGGAGAAGCAAGAGGCCTGCCCTATATTTCTCTTTTTCTCGGTAATTATCTGGTATTTGTAACTATTTTAAGTCCAGATATCAGTGCTACCATTTTCAACCTATTGTAACTATATATTTCTTGTCCTGTGTTGCAGCAAACCTGGGTTCAGAGTTTTCTGTAATTGTCTTAATTTCTGTTATAAAAACATATGATTGTGTATTTGAGAAATAACTGCCTTGTTTCACAGTTTCCTAAGATAGCTTTTGCAAAAATATGTGGTTATTTCCCATGAAAAGGATCTCCAAACAATGATTCAATGGGTTTAGTTCTTGATCTTGTATTCATGGCATTATATTGTTTTAGCTATAATGTTATGGAGTAAGGCATTTGACATCTCTTGACTGATATTAGGTTTAAAATTACTACTGAAGTACTAAAATTAATTTTGTGTTTTTGCTAGTGTTTCTCTAATATAAGATGGCTGCCATGAAATTTTTTTGCCTCATCTATTTCCAGGTAAATGCTAGTGCTCAGTTCTGTGGGGTAGCTGAAATGGTTGGACCTGTCAATTTTGATAAGAGTGTGGACTTCTGGCAACAAGATAAGTGGAGTGGGCAGTTTCCCGTGAAGTGGCACATAATTAAAGACGTTCCAAACAGTCAGTTTCGTCACATTGTTCTTGAAAATAATGATAACAAGCCTGTGACTAACAGTCGAGATACTCAGGAGGTAGAATCAGGGGTCTTTCACTATCTACGAATTTATGAGCATTCTTTAAACGTTTTACTGTTTTTACTCTAATTTCATACCATGTCAGATTTGAGTGGAAGACTGAAATGATTACTGCAGGGTGTCAATGAAAAAACTTCTGACAATTGAATGTCGAGTTACATATTACCTTGAGAAACTTTCTCATACTTGTAGGCAACCTAAAAGTTATTTTTTGTCCTGATTTGTATGTTCACCTTGGTGTTTGGAATTACATTTGTTATAGCTTTGCTTGGGTCATCTACCAAGTTTACTTTTTGCCACTTGTTTTGTCTTTAATTAGTTTTTCTCATAATTATTGTTTCTAATTAAAGTGGTGATAGACCAGTTAGGTCAATTTAACCTTAGATCCTAGGTATTACTTTATTCTATAAACTTCCAAACTAATTGTAAAAATCAGTTTATTATGTGCTATTAAAAATTGCATGATTGCATGCTACTGATTTGTTGCTCCTTTATGATTTTAAACTTGACAGGTGAAGTTGCCACAGGGTATTGAAATGTTGACCATTTTTAAAAACTATGAAACTGATGTTTCCATCCTGGATGATTTTGATTTCTACGAAGACCGACAGAAGGCTATGCAAGAACGGAAAGCAAGGCAGCAAAGCAGCATGATGACAACTGGATTAGTTGGAGAAAATGAACATAGGAGTTCTGCTAACACTACTGGTGATTTTATGAAGCAGATGTCGAAGAGTTTTGCTCTAGTTGTCCGCTTAGATGAGAATAACAATGAAGTTGCTGCAGACAGAGATAGTTTAGTCTCTCATGGCCCTATTGGAAACGTAGTTAAGTCTGATGATGGTCAGTCAGTGACGGCCTCTCCAACTCAAACCAGTTAGGAAGACGTAGCAGTTGTGCCAGAAATGTTGCTTCACATTTGGTGATTGAAAGTTGGAATCATCCTTGCTTTATCTCATTTCTTTTTTTCCAAATAAGGTAGCGCTGTTGTTATTCAAGTCCATGGAGTCTATGGGGTTTCTAAATGAGGTGTCCACTTAAGAGAATGGGTTTCATTTCATGTAGAAGTGTCGTTTTGCTTTAGTTATCCCCACCCCTCTCCCCCTCAAAACAAATAATAATAACTTCTGTTTATTGGAGTATAGGTTAGATTTTAATCACCACTTTTGTTTAATAATTTCGTGTTAAGATTGTTTTAGGCGTGTTTCATTTGTAAAATTTCCCAGTCTTTACAAGCATTTTAATAAAGGCAGCAAATCCCCTTGAAATTATTGTTATTATTATTATTTTTGTATATAATGCAATCCACATGATAATCTTCATTTCATGCAAGAGAAAGAGAAATTGGAAAACTTGTCTTTTTGTTTTTCGTGTTTGATTTCTTAAAAATGTTATTTGCATGCTGTGGTAGACTATCTTCAGATTTGATAAATATCTTTGTTTTTCTTTTCACTTTCCCAACTAGATTTCCTGAAAAATGCAGGAGACAATTTTTCCTCTTGGTTCTCTTTCTTTTATGCCATTGCTGACACCCACCCAATCGTCAATTAATCTTATATACATGTCCTAGTATGATTGATAGTTCTCATTTTGGGATCAAATTAAAAGAAAATTCAATTTTAGCGAAGAGGCACTCTGATAATAGAATTATACTGATTAGTACCAAGAAGATGTAGTATAAAAGTAGTGACTTTCAAATTTTCCCACTTAAAGTTTATAAAAAATCAATTTTAGTGAAGAGCACTCTGATAATAGTATTATACTGATTAGTACCAAGAAGATGTAGTATAAAAGTAGTGACTTTCAAATTTTTCCACTTAAACTTTATAAAATGTGTTAATCCAATGTAAAATATGTGTTAATGCAATTCAAGTGCATCTATTCAATATCTCCTTATATTCATGCATCTACTTATAAAATGTTTTTCTTTTACTTCTTGAATTATTGAATTATGCGTCCAAGAGATTAATTAAAATAATATGAACTAACCAAGAAATTCAAATTAGATAACATAATTGAATCCTCAACTTACACTTGAGAATAACCTTTTACAAAAATCAGATTTCCAAAAGATCAAAAGAGTAGAATAAACTAGTAAAGATCATTGAAGAATCGAAATTTTTATTGATCAGAATCTCAACTGAATGGAAAACTGCAAAAGAATCAATTTAAAAGATTTAGCTTTTCATGAGGAAGACGTAAACAAAATAAAAATAAAATTAAGTCTAAAGTGTTATTTAACTATGAAACCTTGATGCAAACGTGATAAAACGGATTGAAACATGATACCTTATTCTTTCTCAAAAGTTACTTTTATAATATTTTTTTATTTGAAATGAGAGTCTATCTTGAGATATTCTTTTACAATTATCAAAGGTTTTTTTTTCTATTTTAAATTATCAAGCAAATATCTTTCATCTCGATTAGTTCCAAATTCCGTTATGCCTTCTCTTCTAAATATTTTATTTCTAAACTCGGTTCAGATTTTCACATTTATTGTAATTAAACTCAACGCTGCTATAAAGATATTTAGAAAATATTTGTTTTGAAAATATGATTTACTCTATTTATTGTGCGTTTAATAGAGGATTTCTAATTTCAAAAATTTGAAAGAATATCTCTAAAGAAAGATATATAAAAGTGTAGAAAATAACTTCCTAATTTAGTTGAACACATCAAAGTATACAAAAAAAAAAATAAAAAAAAATGAACCGGATTCAGTCTAAATTAATAAATTATATTGTATTAGGTTCAACCTAACTTAATGTGAGGCTAATGAACCACTTTAATAAAACATTAAAAAAATCTAAAAGGTAAAAAAAATAAAGTGTATTTTTAAAATTTAATTCTTGTAACTATTTTTAATTTTTAATTAGTAATTTAATATATAAATTATAACATATGTATATGTTTTAATAATTTACTATATACTCATGTACCGATCCATTAGTTTATAATTACTCAACCTAAGTTTATATGATGGAAATTTACCTAAGAGTTGTAAATAAAAAATAGTTCAATCAATTTTCATACATTTTTTTTGTCTTCACGTTTTAAAATGGTAATGTTAGCAATGATAATCAAACTACCGTATAGTCTTAAAAAATTTGAAAAATTAAGACAAGAAAAGAATTAACAGTTTAATATATTGTATTGTTATTGTAAAAAAAATAAACAAACTAATATATTAATGATGAACTAATTTAATGAAAAACAATTGTAATATAGATACAAATTTGAAGAATCAAACTAAAAAATGTTTAAGTATTTTATTAAATATTAATAAATATTTCAAACATCATATAAATATTTATGAATTTAAATGGAACGCATCCATAGAAATTGAAAGATAACGATAATACTAAATATTCAAAATTGTATATAATTAATTTAAGGAAATTTAAAATTTTGAAATCCTAAAAATATATTTAATTAATTGAAAACAAGGTGAGGCTTTATTCAAGAATTTTTGTGATGATAGGAAATTGTGATTATTAATTAACGTGGTGCACTATTTTCTGTTATTTATTTATTTATTTATTTAATTTTAAATATAATAAGAAAATAAGAGGTAAGAGGGAATGAGAAGGAAAACGGGTAGACGCAAATGAACGAGAGTAAGAGAGAATTGAGAGGAGAAGTGAAAGAGTGAAAGAGTGGAAAATGATGATGACGATGACGACGACGATGATTACGGTGACGACGGTGATGATGGCGGTGACGACGGTGACGACGACGAGTAGTGTGTTCAACATCTATGCCTATGGCGCGTGGGGAATCTTTTCGTCTGTTGCTCTGCTCCTTCTTATGTTATTGCTTTGGCAGCGTAACAGATTCTTCTTCGCTCCATCTCCGTCTCCATCTCCGTCTCCGTCTCCGTCTCCCTCCGCTTCTTCTCTCATCACCGATTCTATCATTTCAAACCCCAGGTCTCTATTCCGCCTCCGTCAATTTGTTAAATAAATTCACTATTTCAATTCCAACTGCAATTATCTTTTCTTTTTTATTATTTTTGCCTTCTTCAATTTGATCTTTGCATTTTTCACTTTGAATTCTTTGGCATAAGCTATTCGTATTTACCTCTAACTGATTTTGACTGCTTTTAAGCTACAAACAAAATAAACCTAGGTTACTTCAGTGTTGAGTCAGGTGTATAATAAGATTATTTGACGATGTGGAATTTTTTGTCTACTCTTGCAGAACCTCAAATTTTGTGACAGATGCTGATTTGAAATTTTTAATGGAGATTTTGGATGAGAAGCTCAATGAGAATGATAGATGGGAGGATGTTCTGGATAGAAGAAACGATCGTTTGTGCTACAATGTGAAATGCTTCAATCCTAAGGTTTATGCTCTTATTCATTTTTAACTGGATTGCAGACTTGAATCGATCATGGTATTTTCTGGGAAAGTTACACGTAACTTCTTTGTTTTAATAATAATAAAATGTTGCTTTCATAATTGTTTTGGACCTGTTATCTGACGTTCATGTAGCTTTAATGGTTATATAGTTAATAAAGCATCTCCGTATTTTTCCCTTTTCTCTCTCACATGATGTGCTGGAATGCCCAGGTACAGACACAAATGCAGAGTCAAACCATCCTCTGGTGCACTTTGTCCTCTAATTAGCATATTCTTCTATAGTTCAGTTGGAACTAATTGAGTCCAAGTTAAGGGAAAATAGAATTTTAGTTGATAGTTTTTCATGCCTTGTTCATTTTTTATTAAATGATAAATAGTAATGTCAGGAGGTTACATTGTTGTTCTGTTCTTTCAGTGTGTAATCTTAATTTAGATAACTTCTGATTTAGTAACTATATGCATATGAAAACAGAATGGTTTTGGAAATGATCTATAAACTACATAGTTGTTTCCCTGATGATGTTGCAGAATGGTCCCCTGAGATATCTGAGCAAGACTGTCTTCAAAGATATTTCATCTGAGATGCTGAGAAACTTCTACATGGACAATGATTACAGAAAACAGTGGGATAAAACAGTGGTTAAGCATACTCAACTGCAGGTAGACAAATCTGATGGTACTGAAGTTGGTCATACAATTAAAAAGTTCCCTCTTTTGACGCCTAGAGAATATGTACTAGCTTGGAAGTTGTGGCAGGGGAGTGATAAATCATTTTACTGTTTTATAAAGGTAATGCACCAATTATGGTTTTTAATATAATAGTAATGTGAATAATTGCTTTTTACTGCTGATTAGTGTCAATGAACAACATTGTATTTTTGAATTGTGATTACTGTTAATGCCCCATATATTTGTGAACTGATTGCATTAATATATGAATGTTGATGCGGCTATGTCTCTCCCTTGCTCTGTTTATTAACCTTTTCCCCCTATCATTTAAGAGGAGGTAGCTATGTAGGAATGAGGAAAAAATAATGATCAAGTTCTTAGAAAATATATTGGTCAAGAAATTAGAGATCCAGATTATAACTTTGAAGACACTATTGTTCACATGTAAAACTATCCACTGGTAATTATAAATATTTTCTCTGGGTTTTTTTCTTCTTCTGCCAATTTGGAGATTTATTTATTGGGATTTGTGCACTGTATATTTGCATATTGCACAATAAAAGATTGTGGTTTCTCGTTAAATACAATTAAATAGAAGTTGTTACCCATTGCAAGTCCTTCATACTTGGTTAGGGGGAACTTTCGTATGCCTTGTTGCTATGGGAAAAGAGTTCAGCGTGTGTGATGCATCCCTATTCTTCATTCCTTTAACGTATCTGTTCATAATCTCCCTGTTGATATCTTACAGATGGTGTGTGCATATTTAGACATATGCTGGATCCTATCTCGAACTTATCGCTTTGCTTAATGATAGTTCCAAGGGAAATACAGTGACAAACAAGGCATATAGAAAATTAATTGTCAGAAAATACGACCTTTGTTTATGAAAGAATGTGATAATTGTGAGATTTCTTGCTACTAAATTACTAATGTAATTGAGGAGGCATACAAATAATTGTTTTTTATTTTTTTTATAGAAACTGTATTTTTTTTTCAATGCAATGACTACTTTTTCATTTTTTATCATGAACCATGTTAGGAATGTGAGCATCCCTTGGCACCACGGCAGAAAAAATATGTACGCGTTGAGCTTTTTAGATCTGGCTGGCAAATAAGGGAAGGTAGTGTCTTGACATATTCTAAGTTTTTTCCATCGAACAACAAACTTATTTTTTGTGTTTGGGGAGGGGGTTCTACTTGGAAATGGGAACTTTTCCTTTAATGTTTTTGAAAAGTACTGTATATTAAATCCACTCTACTTTCTAAGTTGCCTAGATTCATTGTAACTTGGGAAATAGAGTTAGAATTTATTAGCCTAATTTTGTATATTAATTTTATCAGTAATTATTGTCTACATAAATTGTTAGGTTGAGTATTTTTTCACTCAAGCAATTTCCTCAAATACCCCAAATTATTTTCTCCTTCCTAAATTCTGTGGAGTATAATTGTAATAGTTAGTAGAATTTAATTGGCATCCTTAACTACACATATTCTTAGGCTCTTGATAACTGAACTTTTTTAGTCTTTCAAGGTCGTGAAAGATTATATAATATTTAGTGTGATTTCTTTCTAAAATTTCTATTCTATTGAATAATGTACTCTCGTATTCATGTTCCAATTGAACACTTTCATTTTTATTATTCTCAAAGAAGAAGATTTTTTCTTTCTGTTTACCAAACATATGTGGATCTAATCATGATCTTCTAATAAGAACAAGAAAGAAGATCAAGAAATCTTTCGCCATGACAACCTATTTCTATCTCTGCACATTTATTCAGAATTTGGTCTGTCAAAAGTCTTTCTTTTCATTTGCATCCAGTAGTACTCATGTGCTCCATTTAAACATATATTTCATTGCCTCAACATTCTAGCAATGAAAGTACTGTTTTATGACTGGCATTTAAATAATTACAGTACCTGGTAGCAATGCCTGCGAGATCACAATGTTTCATCAAGAAGATGCTGGTTTAAATGTGGAGATGGCTAAGCTGGCTTTTCGCAAGGGCATATGGAGCTATGTATGCAAGATGGATAATGCACTTCGAAGATACTCTGTTATAAACCATCATTTATCAAGTTCAGTTACCACTTCACTTAATTTAATGCAGAAGGTTAGTGCTGCTCTTCACATATAATCATTTTACTTATTTTCTGGTTGGATTTCTGATGCCTTTTCATAGTCATCAGAACACTGCTTGGGGTGGATTTGCTTTAGACTTTGAATTTGTTCTTAGTGTCTATTTATAACACCGGTATCCTATTAAACAGCTCCTGTGATGTGAATAGATTTGCTGATAGTTTAAATTTAGAATCAATTCTAGCCAGGACAATAATGAGAAGATTATAAAATCACACATTTATTTTTGGGATGATGACTAGGTATGTTTCTTCAGGAGTTAAATTAAGTTTTTGGATGATGGCATTGTTCGTATTATTCTGGTCATATTAGTGGTTATATTGTCAACTATATTGGGCCTTTTGATTCTTCTATGGTTATCCAGTCATTTAAGGTTTATTTGGGTTGTATTTCCCATCTTTTTCCCCCAGTTATTTGAACATTTTAATGTCTTTTTCTTATTAGAGTTGAAAGTTGTGGTTCCTCTAACTCCCAATAGGGTTGTTTCTTGAGGAAAGCCTACATTTATGATTTAGCTCTACTGCAATAACCAGTTTTATCTTTGAATGCAATTAATGTCTCAAACCTTAGGAAATGGTAGGTTAATAGTTCTTATGTTAATCTATGGAATTCAAAGTAGATAAATGTTCGTGAGCAGTAGTCCCTTCCTTCTTGTGTGCAGGTACCGGCTTGCTTGGACCCTATTACGAGTAACGTATCTCCACCACGTCCTGCTGTTTTCCATGATCAAGTTACTGTTGAATCTCAAAAGCGGATGATCCAGAGAAGGCCATCTAGAAAGTTTATAGCCAATAGTTTGCTGCTTCTAGGAGGTGCTACTGCAATATGTCTTTCTCGTGGTCACTCTAGCCTAGGTGCTAAAGTTGCCATAGCATACGTTTTAACAAAATTTAGCAAGCGTGGTGCTAAATCAAACCAAAGCAAACAAAGTTGAATGTAAGATTGATTTTATTTTATTTTAATATTAGTCTCCTTGTATTGAATAATCAAGATTATATATAACCTTGATAATGTTAATAATCCTTATGTTGTATATGATTTAGACATTCATACGTATATAATCTGTTGCTACATCTTAATTTGTTTATTAATAATATGGTGGGGTTTTTTTGACCAAATAAAACCATAATTAATTAGTTGAAAGCTCGGAACTGACTGTTGAAGCTAAGCTAGTTTGTTAAATTAAAAATATTTAGTAAAATAATCTATTAAATTCGAAAATGTAAAAAGTGTTATATACACACAAACATATATTCAATCTCTTATTTAGTATAATATTAAAAAATATGAAAATTACACTGTGTAAAAGAAGCTAAAATATAAAGTCATATTTTATAAGTGATTGAAGAAAAAATAAATAAAATCGCCCTTATCTAGGTTAAAAGGAACTTAATAAATATTTTAAAGATAAAATATAAAATAAATATAAAACAGTTAGATGAGTTTTTAAAAATGTAATAATTTTCTAAAGTATTTTGACTTATAGATAGAATGAAGGAGATCAAACAAGTTTTTCAGCTATTGAAAAAAACAAGTTTAAAATTAATTGAAATGATGTGTCAAATATAACTTAAATTTAGAGTGTCTTTTATCTTTGGTGTTTATAATGGTTTTTAATTCATTGTGAATAATTTATAACCTCTTATGGTTGAAATTTTACTTATTCGTTATTATATATTTTGTATTTATGTAATTCATTATAAACAATTTTGAATATTTTCATAGTAAACTAAACAATTATATAAAAAAATCTAATTATTTTTTAAACTAAAATTTGCATACGAAGCACTATTTATGGACTAAGAAATTTATATTTTAAAGTTGAGTTAAATATGATTTTGGTTCATGTGATAGAAATTGATTTGGCAATTACCAAATTGCTTTTTTAGAATGAGATTTTTTTTAATTTTTATTTTTTAACACAATAATCTCTTCTAGATATGTTTTTCTAGATTTTTATTTATGGAATGAAAGAAAATTTTGGAAATTTAAAAGTATGTAGGGTGGTGGTTAAAAAGGTTGAGTTTAGGAAGAATTTGCTAATTGATTTTTGTCCCTTGTACAAATTAGATCTTTGTAATAAAAAAATTATTGAAATTAATCAGTTATTTTTAAGTGAGATATTAAAATATTTCATGTTAATTTATTTCTAAAGTGGATGTTATATGCTAATTTCTTTTTAACGTGGATGTTATATACTTTATCCTAAATTTTTTATTTAAGTAAGAAAGAAAACAATTTATTTCAATAATTTTCTTATTACAAAAGTTTAAACTATAGACATAAATAATTTTGTGTAAGAGAATAAATTTTTTTTTAGAAATTTAAATTTATCATTATTAAAATGCGCAATAGTTAAAAGAAAATGTTCAACAATAGTTTAAAGTTAATATCCCACAGTCTTACGTTGTTAATATTTTTTATAATAATTACTATCAAACAAAAACAATTAAACTGGAAAACTATAATTATGTTTTTTGTGTACTTTTTTAAATGGGTGTTGTGTAGGATTGATGGTTTGAGTTTATTCTGAAGGTGGACAGTGAGTTGTCTTAGTTTCATGCAGTTTTTGGTTTTGGTCGTACGACATGATATGATATGATATGGGTGAGTTAAAAAAAAAAAAATGAAAATGAAAGAAATAAAAGAAAAATGGTTAGTTATAATGAGCAAAAAGAGTGCGCTACCAGGCATTTTTAGGCGTGTAATTCACCCGTTTCCTTCTTCCTCCTAAATTGAGGCATTGGAAGAAATGGACTTTGAAATCCTGTTGTGTTTGTATTGAAGGAATGCTGTTTTTTCTTTCCTGTTGGATCAAGATCAAAAGATAACACCACCTTGCTCGTTTTCCTTTGTTCTGCATTCCATTGTGCTAGAAAATGCACCACAACCTTAACCTTGCAAGGTTGTGGCTTGCTTTGCTTGCGGTCTCAACCACCTCAGTTCATTGCAAAACCTCCTCCGAAGATGGTAGGTACCCTTATTCATTTTATTCATTGCATTCATTCATTGTTATTCTTCTCCTTTATAATTCAAATTCTTATGCCTTATAATCATGAAACAACTTTTGCAGTCGCAGCCCTTAATGTGATGTATTCCAGCTTGAATTCCCCTTCAAAGCTGAGTGGCTGGAAATCAAGTGGAGGTGATCCTTGTGGTGAATCCTGGAAAGGAATCAAATGCTCAGGCTCTTCTGTCACAGAAATGTAATATAGAATACTGTGTTTGTTTTCATGTATCCATCTATGAATATGCATGTGTGTGTGTTTCTGTATGCAAATTCATATTAAAGTGCCATTTGGTTTCCACAGAAATTTGTCAGACATGGGACTGTCTGGATCAACGGGCTACCAGTTGTCCAGCTTATCATCAGTAACCTACTTGTGAGGCCCAAATCTTCAAATCCACACTTCCTTTATTTTTATTAATTAGAGAACATTACTTAAATGTCATTCATTAATTTTTCATAGTACAGTGATTTGAGCAACAACAACCTCAAGGGTGATATACCGTATCAGCTTCCTCCAAAAGCTCGTCATATGTAAGTCAGCTCGCAAACAATTCACTTGCATAAAATGCTGCCACATGTAACATTACCACCTCACCACTCCAAAAATATAACCCTTCTGGTAGCATTATAAATCAAGATTTTATATTAAGAAGTTAATTTTAAGCCTAACTCCGACTTATGAAAAGGAGGTTTGCACCAATTTATATAAAATGAAATTTCCTAATCACTAGTCGATGTGTGATCTCTAACATTTTAGGATGACTGGTATCAAAACCAACATGACCAAGTGATTGATTAGGAATTGGATCATTACCATCCCATTCTTCTAATTAAAGTATTATTCAACCACAAGATATGGTGAGCTTCAGGCCACACGATTTTCATGTGAAGATATAAAGCTTATTCATGTGTTTACACCTCATAGCAGAAGCTTTTAAAGCAATTGGATTGTTGTTGTTTTAAGTCTTATTAGCATTCTTCACCTTTACATAAATTGGTGGATTTGGGATTTCTATCTTGCTAAGATATTATAGTTAATACACATGTAATGATGTAATTTACTCAGAACTTTTCTTCTTTTTGGCAACACTAATTCTGTTATCTGGTCATGCAGAGATCTTTCGAACAATGGCTTCACGGGAAGTATACCTTTTTCCGTTTCTCAGATGGATGAGCTCAGCCAGCTGTAAGCAAAGTGCCTTTCTATTTTTATTCCTAATTTTTCTTGGAACTTTTGTTTGGTTCTCAACATGCTATGCATGCAGAAATCTTGGACATAATCAGCTCCAAAACCAGTTGGGAGATATGTTTGAAAAGCTCACTAAACTAAAACTACTGTAAGTGAGAACATTCAGAAAGGTTTTTAGTCTCAAGATCTGTACTTTAATGCTATTGCTGATTTTGGAATATCATGGAATAACATGTAGGGACGTATCATTCAATTCTCTATCAGGAAACCTACCGCAGAGTCTGAAATCGCTCAAAAACCTCAAGAAGTTGTAAGAATGCCATCACTATCACTGTCAGGGAACAATACACACATATTCACTGTGAACATCTTTTTGTCCTTATACAGGCACCTTCAAAACAACCAATTCACTGGTTCAATAAATGTTCTTGCCAACCTTCCACTTGAAGAGTTGTAAGTTCTTGTCTCCCAAATAATTTCTGATCCCCCGTATTCAAATGTTCAAGTATAACTCTTCAGATTTGCAGTGCATTAGACAATAGCTCACATTTTTATATGACTATGTGGTCTTTTATATGTTCCATTATTTGCAACAAATCATGAGCAAACATCCTTTTCATTGCAAGTAAAATGTCAATGTATGAATCACTTTGGTAAGGAAAAAATATTTTACATGATGAGTCTTTTTTTTTAGTAGTGAATCTATTGAAGGAATGACTAGTATACCTGTAATCCGATAGAGAATTGGAATTGCTCTTGGGAGTGAAGTATTGAATAATGATAAATTAATTTCACTACTTTAATTTTAACAGGCATGTCGAAAACAACAAATTTACTGGTTGGGTTCCTGAGGAGTTGAAGAGTATAAATGACTTGCAGTAAGTATTTTTTTTTGACACACATTTAGTGAGGATGCAAATGAGGTTGTTTCTCTAACTTTGAGTTGTTAATTGGAAAGAACTGGAGGAAACTCATGGTCAAAGGGACAAGCACCTCCTCCTCCTCCTGGTACTCCCCCTATCAAACATCCCAAGAAAAAGAAAGAAAAATCCGTTATTAGTGGAGTAGCTATAGCAGGCATAATTTTTGGCTTACTGGCAATAATTATAATTATTGTTGCTCTTTGTAAAAGAAAGTCATCGAAACCTTCTTCACAATTTACCGATGAAGAGAGGCGTAGCCATCATAGATCTCGTACACCCCTTGCATCTCAGGAGTTATCAACAGATCCGGGTGCTAGTGTCAACAAAGAATTCAAAGGAGGTGTTTTCCTATTCACAGATTTTGCAATACTTTCTGTTATTCATGACTTTTTGTGGTTCTTATTTCTTGTGTCAGCCAAAGTATTTTTCTTTCTCTATGTACAAATTTTCTTAGAATAAATCTTTCTGTAACTATAGCATCAGAGGAAGTGACTTAAAATTTACAAACTGTGTGTGGTAAAAGAAAAAAGGAAATTGTTGTATAATTTGTAAGTGACTTGGCAACACTGTGACAACACCAACATGGGGTTGACACATACATTTAACTGATTTCATTTGTGACATTGGTGACAGGATTGAACTCATTGGATTCCACTTCAATTGACGTAAAGGCTTTGCAAAAATCTCCATCTATTGGTGTCAGGTCCTCTGCCTCCGATTGTGTGCAATCCTTTAATGACAATGAGTTTGCAAATCGTCTAAATTCTAGAAGAAGTGCATCAATCCGTATTACTACTTTTTCGCTGGCAGATCTGTACTCGGCTACTGCTAGTTTTGGTTCAGGTCGACTTCTTGGTGAAGGATCCATAGGATGTGTTTATCGAGCTAAATATGCTGATGGAAAGGTACTTCATGTTTAATTAATCTGCACCTACTTATGAGCTTTGTATAAATAAACTACTCATTGCACTAATATATGTTTTGTATCAGGTATTGGCTGTAAAAAAAATCAACCCTTCGCTTTTCGAAGGTGGTGCCCCTGAGGAATTCTCGCAGATTGTTTCAAAACTCAGCAAACTTCACCACCCAAATATTGTTGAGCTTGTTGGTTATTGCTCGGAACAGGAGCACATGTTAATTTATGATTATTTCAGAAATGGCTCTCTCCATGGCTTTTTACACTTGTCAGATGACTTCAGCAAACCACTCACTTGGAACACAAGAATCAGAATTGCATTGGGAACAGCTCGGGCTATTGAGTTAGTCTACATCTCTCATATACTACTTCTATATTCAAATAGCTTCTCTTCACAATATCAACACCATATTCCTTCATATAGACATGCATCTATACTGCTAATTTGTAAACCAGAAAAATGGTCAAGTTGCAGCCGTGTTTAGTGTAGCATGCTTTCTAGATAAGAATGCAACATTCCTAATTTTTGGTGACATTTTCCATTAAAATCCAGATTATACCTCAATGTGGTTATTACTGTATCAAAGCTGGTGTTTATTTGCTGAATATGCGTTTGCCCTTTTTCAGGTACCTGCATGAAACTTGTTCTCCTCCTTTATTGCACAAGAATATTAAGTCCTCGAATATTTTGCTTGACACGGATCTGAATCCTCGTCTCTCAGACTATGGTTTGGCATCCTTCCACCAGGTATTAGTCCTTAATTATATATGTATATATCTGTGTATATTCAAAGTTACAGAATTTCGAACCTATTGAAATAGTGGCGTAATATATGAGTCTTATTTATTGGTAGCGTACTAGCCAAAATCTTGGGGCAGGATATAATGCACCGGAATGCACAAAACCTTCAGCCTTCACACTGAAGAGTGATGTATACAGTTTTGGGGTAGTGATGCTGGAACTTCTCACAGGTCGAATGGCTTTCGACAGGTACGTGCTTACTCACTGCTTAGTTAGTTACATACATAAATTCTGGGTGTCTGTCGGGGTGTGTACGATGAAATGATGTTTGTGTTGTGTTCCTTGCCTTCAGTTCAAAGCCAAAAGCAGAACAATGTCTGGTTCGTTGGGCAACTCCACTTCTTCACGACATTAACGCCGTAGAGAAAATGGTGGACCCTGCCTTGCGGGGGCTCTACCCTCCTAAGTCACTCTTCCGATTTGCTGATGTCATCGCTCTCTCTGTTCAGGTCATTTTTCTTCCCATTATGCCATTATGCATGCATGGCATCTTCTCATATGCATCACTCTCTTCACAATTCATTATAACTGTTCTATCAGTAACTACTCTATTGTAACACTTGTAACTGCTCTATCTTTTTATGTGTTATATAAAACTGATATGCTTCATTTCTTTGTTTCAGTCTGAACCTGAATTTCGGCCACCTGTGTCAGAGTTAGTTCAGGCTTTAATGCGATTGGTTCAACGTTCAAGTATGACACTGAGGGAGGATTTTGATTGAAGACACCACTTCTCAAATTTCTGGTCATAACCATCCATAGATAGAGATGTACTTAATTTTGGTAGAAATCATTTGCACACCAGTAGTTGTAGCTTGGACAAGAAAAGCTTGTGGATTATTTGTTTAAAGTTTCAGTTTAGTTCTCTTCCCTTTTTCTTTCTCTTTTTTCTGCTTAATTTCATTTTCCATCTTCTTTTCATTGTATTGTACTGCACCAAACAAGTGCCAAAAGCCAAATCAAAATTGTATTCTGTTTAGTTAGAATTTTCATTATTCCTTTTTCCTTGACTGGTTTCAGGGCACTACAGCAAAAATATGCAGTCCTTGTCTTCCCTATGGCAAAAGCAGAACCTTCTAACCTTCCTATGGAATTGTAACTCACTTTCTTATGCCTTCTTCCCTCATTCTCCAAAGGAGAGACATCATCATCTAATATTAGTCTCAAACCATTTAATAATTCACCATCAATTATTTTGCACACACTTTTCTGCTACCATACACTTCTGACTTTAGTTTTATAAGGGCATTCATATTCCATCTCAATTTAGAACATTCATATTTAATCATTAAAATATAAATACATACTATATTATTCACACACAATTCTATATGATTTATCCATTCCTAAAAAAAAATAAAATTGTTGATCATCTATTTCTAACATCTTTAATTCTCTCTATACATAGTATCTTTTTCTCTAAATACATGTCATATAAGTTGATGGGTGAATATAATTTTATGTTAAAAATAATAATAAAAATGATATTACTTGATTTTAAGAATCTCTACAACTATAAATTATACTCAAAACTATTAGGTTGTCCGTAATATTAAAATCAAATCATTCCCTTATTGATATAAATAAAAATAATTATAAACATTTCTCTAGCAATCAATTTCAAATGTATTTAACTTTCTTTCACTTTTACTTCCTAGTTTTTTTTAAGGAATGGTGCACCAAGAATCCACATATATAATTCATTTAAAAAGTGAAATTATATGTTAAATATACCTTAGATAGTAGTGTAATTCAAGTAAGAAAATAAATATTTAATATGTATTTAAATGGTCAAACATTGCAAAATAAAAATGTCAAGTCATTGCTTGCCCATTACTATTTTCAGGTAGTCATTTTTTTCGAGATTTTCTTCCTGCACTCCATAATTTCTTCCTGCACTTCTATAAGAGTGCAATTTTCATTTTATCCTTAATAAAAAAAAATCTACAACACCCCTTTTTCATCTTCCCAGCCCTATGTTTTTTTAGTAAATGACAATGGCTAAGAAGTGATGAGTAAGGAGAAGAATGATATTTATCTCTTAAAAATCTATAATTTATAGATTAAGTAAAAATTATGAGGTTATTTATTAACGGTGTCTTCAACCAAAACTCATTTGTACTCTATTTTTGGGCCATGTGGATGTCACGTACCGAAAATCACTAAATAGAAATCAATTTTAAAAATAAAAAATAATTAGTTATTATAATAACTAAATTAGAGACTATTTTAGAAACTAAAAAAATTATTTATTTCTAAATTAGTTTATATTATTGATAAATAATTTCTAAATTGGTATTTAATTAACTATCAAGATTTTAACTACCAATTATTTAGATTTTAAATTTGGTAGCAAAAATCTTGATAACTAATTAGATACAAATTTAGAAATATTTAGATACCAATTAGCTTATATTTAAATTTTAAGGTATTACATTGGTAATGTTTGTGAGTTGGAATAATGAAAACTTGTTCATTTGGTTGTCCATTTGAGCACCAACATGATAAAGGAATTGATGGTAATAGAGAAGAAGATGATGGTGAGAACTTAGATTCATGAGTTAAGTTGATAATAGTATGTAAGTTATCACCTTTTGGTTATGAAGAAGGCAACATTAATTGTAATGCATGAAGGGGTAAAAGGAAGAGAAATACTCACTCGAGATCAACATGGATATATACAAAACAAAAACACTTAAATTTGAAAGAGGTGCACCACATCACTTCCATAAAAGAAGAACTTCGTTATACTTCTTATTGTACACAAATTGCTCTCAATATGAAATATTTTGTTAAATATGAATAAAAGTCTTTTTTGAACTTCATTATTTTCTAAGATTTATTTTATTCAAATAAAGTAATATAAAAAATCATAATATTTGGTAAATAATTTTGGATGTTACAAGTACCAACACAACACCAATAAACATATGAATAAATCTTGCATTAAAAAAATGGTTGGTTTCACCATTAATAGTTGTAAATAATAGAAATATGTATACATCATATAATCAATGTATGATGAGACTCATCAACTCTTTGGGGACTGAAATTATATGTCAATTGTTCAATCAACTTTTCCTTTTTTGTCAAAAAAATAGTCATTGAACTAAATGTTCATCAAATACCAACTATTTGAATTTATGTTAAAAGATTCATTAACAATAAAATTAGTAACACTTTAAAGGAATTTTTTTTCATGGAATGAAGTACAACACAATTATTTAAAGATCAATCACATACAATATTTAAAGTTTTCAAAATCAAGTCAGTTGTTCGCTCATTGTTGGCACGTGCAACTAATGTCTTAGGTTTGTTTCTATAAAAAAAAATCTCCACTAATTTGTAAAGTTTTTTTTTAAAAATTTATTATATTAACTAATATAAAAAAATATGATGTGTATTTGAATTATTTAAATGTGATTGAAAAATGAGATAAATTATTAATCTATCTAAAACACTCATTTTAAATGACATAAACATCGGACACCAACACTCGTATAACACTTATAGAACATGTAAAGTGTTTAATTCAAAAAATATTTGTTAGATTTCTGACAATTATACAACGGGTTTAACACAATTTAAAAAAAAAAAGAAATACATTAATTTTTTAAAAACTTAAATTTATTATATATTTTTATTATAATTATAAAAATAAAAAACAAATCATTTTTAACCAATATTTTTTTTCTAAAAAAATCTAAACCATACGTAATGTATATAAATCTTTAGTTATATAATATATAGATATATGTTATTATATTATTATACTATTTTGGTATCCGGATCTAGTGTGTGACATAGGTCTCAACTATGAGTTGTATTATATCACATCTCCAAGTGTATTTATATTTATATATTTGGGAATGTGACTATGTTTGTGAGTGAAATCCAAAGCAATAAATTATATATTTCAAAATTGTGCTCACCTCACTCACCACGCCACCCTCGTGTTCCATTTTTTTTTTCCTCAAAATAAAAACTCCTCACACCTTTCCACGCTATCCTCGCTGCAAATATAATAATCAAATTATACTTCCCTTCCAAAATTCCATTCCATTATTTCATTTATTTGCATTTGGAAAACTATGCATAGCACATCAAATTCTGAATTCCGTTGCAATAAATGGAAAATAATGACATACGTATAAAATCCAATTCTCCATTATTATTTTTTTTACATTCAAATCACGTGTGGTCTGATGGAAAAATTATATACATTTATTATTTTTTAATTATATAATATAATTTTATTTGTTAAAATGAATTTAGGCACATAGATCTTTATTATGTTGTAGGTAACACGGTTCCAAATCAATAAAAAGTGGAGAAAAGTTTCTTTAGATAGTAAAAAAACACTTATAATAATATAATAATATTTTAAATTAAAAATAATATATAAATAAATAAAATATTAATTTATTGAAGTGTAATATATATGTTGAAATCGTTAATAATGGCGATGTCATATACAGCATTGACTTCACACCATATAATTTATAAGGGTGGTTATATGTTAACACTAAAAAGAAAAGATACACTTTACATATTTTTTTAATTAAAAATATTATTATATTATAATGGTTTGTTAAATATATGTGTTTTACAATTTTTTTTTTCAATTTATAATTACGCAAAAACAAATAAATAATGAGAAAGTGAAGAAGTGTAATGCCACAATATTGTTTAGTGAGAAAACAAATAAAAGTGAGCATTTGTGGCGGAAATAAGAATATGTGTCTTTTTCTGAAGTATTTGTTTGATGAATGAGTAGAATTAAAATATTGGTGTGTAGTGTGGGTATAAATAGTGTGGAGTGGAAGGAAAGAGAAAGGTTGAGTTCTGTTGAGGAACTGTGGTGGTGTGTAACGGAAGTGCGTGGTTGAATCACAGTGATAGAAATGCAACAGAATTGAATTGAATTGAATTGATCTGATCTGAGAGGATGTGGAGGCTGAAGGTTGCAGATGGCGGAGAGGATCCGTACATATTCAGCACGAACAATTTCGTAGGGAGACAGATATGGGAGTATGATCCTGAAGCAGGTAGCAGCGAGGAACGCGCCGAGGTGGAGGAAGCCAGGAACAATTTCTACCGCAACCGCTTCGAGGTGAAGCCCTGTGGTGACCTCCTCTGGCGGTTTCAGGTATCAAATCTATCTCTTATACTATAGCTATAGCTATAGCTATAGCTACATCATCATCTTTACTGAATGAAATGAGCTACGTTATGTAGGTTCTGCGGGAGAATAACTTCAAACAAACAATAGCTAGTGTGAAGATAGAAGACGGAGAAGAAATAACTTACGAGAAAGTGAGCGCCGCTGTTCGAAGAGGCGCTTATCATCTCTCTGCATTGCAGACCAGTGACGGCCATTGGCCTGCACAAATTGCAGGTCCTATGTTTTTTCTTCCTCCTCTGGTAATTTATAAAATCTCTCCAACTGTTTTCTCATCATATTATGTTCATCACTCTTTTTTTTTTTCCATTTTCGATCAAATTAATGCTTCTATTCTTTTTACATCATTTCAAATTCAAAAACCAGCTTCTTCATTCATCACCTTCGAGCTTCTACCAACCAACCAACCCTTGCGCTTCTCATCATCCGGTTCAAAAATAATATTAACCTCTTGTGTAAATTAAATAAATAAAAAAGTAAGGTTTCACATTCTATTTTAATTAAACTTCAATTCAAAATGATTGATTTTTCATTGTAATTTAACTTTACCATGCATATTTTACATAATAAATATTACAATTTAAATAAAATTATATAATAAAATATTATTGTAAATAAATTAAATGTTTATAAAGATATATCTATCATACATTTTATCCTAGATATATGTAGGAAATCTTTTCGTCATCTCTATTAGACACGTATATGTTGTTATTAAATGTTTTCCTTAGTATATTTAGGACAATATAACAAATTTAATTAAATTTTAAATAACTATATAATAAAATAATAGTAAGATTTTTTTTTAATACTGTAGTCCGAGTTTTAAAACTCTTTAATCATAAAATATTTAATATCTAAAATATTAAATATTTTATTTTTGTGTTATGTTCAACCTGGTACGTCTGTGATAAAGGATAAAATAGGTGACCCTGGTGATAAGTACAAATCCATATAAAAAAGGACAAAGAATAAAAAAATCACTCTTTAAATAGACATTATGTGCAAATTCAGTCTCCAACAAGTCTTGGATTAAAAAATTATTCAAGTTAGTCATATAGCTGAAGTTTAATCAATTTCACAAGCAAAGCAAGTTTCATAAGCAAGTTTTACTATTTCACAAACAACTTTTATCAATTTGAATTAAATCCAAGACGTTATCTTTTTTCATCTAATCATAAATAATAGCTTATCGAGTTTCAGAGAACTTTCTGAATTTGGGAAAACTTATCGAGTCATAGGAGAGAGATTAGTCTCTAACCAAGTAGGTTAAACTTATTATCACACTCTACTTTTACATTAGCATTCATCCTCTTTATATTATTGATAAAGTGATAATTACATTTCTTATTTATTTATATTTATACTTGTATTTCATAGTTATTTATTATAATTAAATATAATAATAAGTTAATAAATTAAATTATATATTTTGTAGTTATTTATTTACTTTTTATATTAAAATAGTGTTTTCTCAAAAATACAACTTTTATATTTTTATAAGAATTTATAATCTAGCGATGGTAATTTTATTATATTTTTAATATATAATATATAATAATAAAACCATTCAACTTTTCTATAAAAATTATTTATTTTTTATATTTTAAAACTCGAATTAAATTTTCATAATTTTGTATTTAAATTTTAGTTTATTTTAAGTTAAAGTAAGGAAGGGAATGTTACTCTATTAAAATATAGATATAAAGAATGCGAGCATTATTTATTGGAAACATAATAAAATGCCTATTTAAAAAATTGAGCATGTGAATATTATTTTAATAAAAAAACATAAGAAATGTGCGTCTTTATGTTAAAATTAAAAAAAAAATAGTATTCTTTAGCATCATCTCAACAAAATTAAGTGAATTTTTTCTTAATTGAAATTTTTTATTTGTTCTTCAAAAAATATTCTTTATTACGGTAAATTAAATTTAACACGCTGTAAAAGTAAAAAAAAAAAAGTATTATCCTTATTCTCTATTTTTTGTATGGAACCAAATCAAACTGATCAAAAGAATGAAATAGGAATAAAAAAAATTCAAAATTTTCAAAATTATAAATTTTTATAAATAATTAAAATATTAATTTTTATTGTATCGGTGGTCAAATAAACATTTTTGTTAAGAACAATGATATATGGACAACTTGCTCCATTATATAATTTTTTATTGATGATATAAAAAAAAGAGTATTTTTATCATTTCATACAAAAGTTGAAATTTTAGGTAAAGAAAGAGTTTTATATGAAGTAAGTTGTCGATGCTGTACAACTAAATGCTCCTAAGTTTGGAAATTTAAATATGGTACATGAAATTGAGAATGAGCCTTACAATTAAAAATCCAATATTACTTATTTTTACATAATCATGAAATATTGCATGGAATCACCTATTTTGAACAATATATAAAATTCATGTCTATTATACTTACGGATTAAACAATATTATTTTTTACTTCGCAGGTATTCTGTATTTATATAACAGGGCATCTTGAATCAGTATTTCCAGAAGAGCATCGCAAAGAAATTCTCCGCTACATATATTATCACCAGGTATACATGTTCATTGAATTTCAATATACTTTCATAAGTGTGAAGTAAAGGATTTTTCTCTGTCAAAGTTCTTGTATCATCAGTGAACTTGTATTTGCTTAATCATGATGCTTATAATCTGTTCATTGCAACAATGATAATTATAATATCTGTTTCGTGCTTCCATTTAAAGAATGAAGATGGAGGATGGGGACTACACATTGAGGGTCATAGCACCATGTTTTGTACTGCACTAAATTATATATGTATGAGGATTCTTGGAGAAGGACCCAATGGAGGTCATGACAATGCTTGTGCTAGAGCAAGAAAGTGGATTCAAGATCATGGTGGTGTAACACATATACCTTCATGGGGAAAAACTTGGCTTTCGGTATTGTTATTTTTTACATAAATCTTAATACACAAACTAACAAAAACTAGAAATGTATTTACTGATACAAATGAGTCTTACTTTTGTAGATACTTGGTGTATTTGATTGGTGTGGAAGTAACCCAATGCCCCCAGAGTTTTGGATCCTTCCTTCCTTTCTTCCTATGCATCCGGGTAGCGTTTATTTTATTCTGTCACTCTTTATAAAATTTTATAATATAGATTCATTATTTCTCATTTTTACCTTAAATTATTGCAGCTAAGATGTGGTGTTACTGTCGATTGGTGTACATGCCTATGTCTTACTTATATGGAAAGAGGTTTGTTGGTCCAATTACACCTCTCATTTTACAATTGAGAGAAGAGTTGTTTACTCAACCCTATGAGAAAGTTAATTGGAAGAAAGCACGTCACCAATGCGCAAAGGTGAAAAATCTTTTAGTTAACCGTATCTGTATGTACTCGGTGTCTTCAGTAAGAAAGCTGTAATTTTGTATTCTGTCAATTACAGGAAGATCTCTACTATCCTCATCCTTTGATACAAGATTTAATATGGGATAGTTTATACATATTTACGGAGCAACTACTGACTCGTTGGCCTTTTAACAAGCTGGTTAGAGAAAAAGCTCTTCAAGTAACAATGAAACATATCCATTACGAAGATGAGAACAGTCGATACATTACCATTGGTTGCGTAGAAAAGGTAAGTATCATTAAAACAAAATGCATATTGAATGTTTATCCTTACAAATATAATTTTTTTTTTCTCTTCAAAAGAAAATCCATTCCCATCAACATGTGTATATTTTTCAGGTTTTATGCATGCTTGCTTGCTGGGTGGAAGATCCAAATGGAGATGCTTTCAAGAAGCATCTTGCAAGGGTGCCAGATTACCTATGGATGTCTGAAGATGGAATGACCATGCAGGTACACACTTGTTCATGCACTTTCTTAACCAACTAGTGTATTAATTAATTGAATGATTGATTGATGCACTTGCCTATATAATGCAGAGTTTTGGTAGTCAAGAATGGGATGCTGGTTTTGCTGTTCAAGCTTTGCTTGCTGCTAACCTAGTTGATGAAATTGGTCCCGCACTTGGAAAAGGGCATTATTTCATTAAGGAGTCTCAGGTTTGATTAATTTTTATTATAAAGATATGGAAGAATCACAATTTTCCTTTCTTTTTAGTTATGGGCTGTGAATCTAGTTTTATATAGTTCACTAGTTGAGATATTTAAATCCTAGAAAATATACTACAATATAAAATAAATAAGTTATTACTTACTAATTTTCTTAGCTAAATAAGATTATTATAACTGGTATAATTATATTACTCTAGTTGAAATGCCTATTTATAATTTATTGCTATATTAACGATCAATATTCTTGTTTTGTAGGTAAGGGATAACCCTTCTGGAGACTTTAAGGGTATGCATCGTCATATTTCTAAAGGATCTTGGACATTCTCTGATCAAGACCATGGATGGCAAGTTTCTGATTGCACAGCGGAAGGCTTGAAGGTAACTAACAACTAAATCTAAAGATTTTATCAATGATAATTGATCACAACAACAAATATATGTTAATTTGGCTAAACTCCTGTGTGTTAGTGTTGTCTACTTCTATCAACGTTGCCACAAGAGATTGTGGGAGAAAAGATGGAACCCGAAAGGTTATATGATTCAGTCAATGTCCTGTTGTCGCTTCAGGCAAGTACCACTGAATTTAGAGAAATGATTCGTGAAATTTGTTTCCTACCATATTATACTTCTCTTAAATTCATGACCTGGTGATTTTGGTCACTGATGTTTAATTTACCTTACCAGTATTATATTCGACTCAACAATTTTTTTCTTATATTACAGAGTAAAAAGGGTGGTTTATCTGCATGGGAGCCTGCAGGAGCTCAAGAGTGGTTAGAAGTAAGTATTGCATGAATTAATAATGTAAATGTATTGAATCATTAATTGACAAAAAAAACCCATTATTTGATTGATAAACTGATTGAGTTTCTTGCTAATTTTCAGTTACTGAATCCCACGGAGTTTTTTGCGGACATTGTAGTTGAACACGAATACGTTGAGTGCACTGGATCTGCTATTCAAGCTTTAGTTTTGTTCAAGAAGATGTATCCAGGGCATAGGAAGAAAGAGATAGAGAATTTCATTAGCAATGCAGTTAGATTCCTTGAAAATACACAAACTGCTGATGGTTCATGGTATGGAAATTGGGGAGTTTGTTTCACTTATGGTTCTTGGTTCGCACTTGGCGGTCTAGCAGCTGCTGGCAAGACTTACACCAATTGTGCTGCTATTCGAAAAGCCGTTCGATTTCTACTCACCAGACAGCGGGAGGACGGTGGATGGGGGGAGAGTTATCTTTCAAGTCCAAAAAAGGTTTGTTACTGAACTACAACGGACACACTGCCACTTAAATGAAACACACATTTTAGATATTATACATTTAGATATTATAGATCTGTTTATCTTCTGTTTATGGTTTGTGAGTACTTCATAGTTAATGAATCTTGTTATTAAGTAACTATTCTTAAACTTCATCATGAGTCCATAATAACGATATTACCAAATGAAAACAATGTAGATTTATGTACCGCTAGAAGGAGGTCGATCAAATGTTGTTCATACAGCATGGGCCCTTATGGGACTCATTCATGCTGGACAGGTTTGCTCCTTAGTTTCAATCATAGCTCCACTTCATTGTGAATCAAATTTCAAAATCTCATCAAATCTTCTAATACCTTTCTCTCTTCATTTTTTAAATTCCTATAAACAAACAGGCAGACAGAGATCCTACTCCTCTTCATCGTGCTGCAAAGTTGCTCATCAATTCTCAGTTGGAAGAGGGTGATTGGCCCCAACAGGTGCATATCAATCCTTTCATGTTGAAAAATCTGGTATATGCGTATGACATTGGATTTGTAATTGTTGGTTGTGAGTTTTGGCAGGAAATCACTGGAGTATTCATGAAAAATTGCATGTTGCATTATCCAATGTATAGAGATATTTATCCAATGTGGGCTCTAGCTGAATATCGTAGACGAGTTTCGTTGCCTTCCGCTGGAGTTGAATGAATGAGGAGTGGGACAAATAAAATGATAAAGTTGAGCAATGATGCTTAATCAATTCTCTCCCGTGCCTATATCTTTATTTCCTACATATATTATTGCCACAATTTTTTATTTCATATTGGTTTCTATATGTATAGATGTCCTTCAATGTTCCTACTACTATGCAAACATAAATTTGCAATAATAATACGCATCTACCATCAGAGGAGGGGCTATGAAGAACATAAAAATGTTACTAAGCTAATTCTTTTTTCTTTGATGCTCAATAAATAATGCAAACCCAACACTGCAAATAACAATTACCATCATCCCAACCTCGCTTATTAAATTAAATTAAATTATAAATATAAATAATATCTTACTAGTCTTTTAAACTGTGGGACCCGCGGAATTTTTTTGAGAGCTGAGGAATTTTTGAGAGCTGAGTTTATTACTATATTTAATTATAATAATAATAATGTACTGATTGAGTTCACCGATAGAGTCTAGCGTCCGATCAAGGTCAACCGAGACTATTACACCTAAACAGAGAACTAACAACTAATAAAATATTAAACATTAAAAAGTGTATTTTTAATTACAGATTAAATTCTTAATGAAGTCCAATGACCTAACAATAATTATATAAATAAACACAAATCTAAAAAATCAGGTACGATATCATCTAGTATTAAATACATTAAGTGCCGAGAGCCGAAGTTTACTTGAACGTCAGAGTTTTTTATAGCTACCATCCGAGCTCAAAGTTCACAGAGACTAGGGGTGGAGGAGCGAAAGGTACAAAAGGAGTTTATGAGTTCATTCGATAGGAAGAAGTGAATAGCAGGACCGAAAATAACTTCAATAGTTTTTTTGGTTCCAATCCCATTCAAGAAAATAATAATAATAATAAGAATAAGAATAATAGTAATAATAATAATATAATATAATAATATAATATAATAATATAATAATAATAATAAATTGAACTATTGAAACGTTTGAATAACGATAGATCGAAAATGATATGACGCAATTGATTATTGAATGGGAGTGTAAAGAAGTTGGTAGACAAAGAAGTTGATGCTTCCTAAGTTTGGTTCGTTTATCCTTTTAGACCTTTGATTCGGTTGCAGGATTTGCCTAGTTGATGTTAGCTAGGCACGGCACTGGTTTTTGTTTTGGGCCTTTGTTTCAGAGACAGACGGATAAAAATATTTAGCGACTATTTTTGAAGAAAAAAAATAAGTTTGTGAAATATTTTTTTTTCTGTTGGCCTATAATAGGAGGAGGAGAAGAAGAAAATTGTGGTTGACTATCCATAAAATGGGGAGATGGTTTTCTAGAAATGGTTTCCCAGTTTGGGGCATGCAGAGTTTTATTATTAGCCAGGGAATGTTGAATAGCGAGAAAAGTTGAATAACTATGCAAATGAAAAAGTAATCGGGAAAAAAGTTGCAGAGTTGAGGGAAAAGAAAAGAAAAACAAATAGATAGAGAGATAAATGTGGCTTCCAAGTACAAAGGAATCCGCAATTAAAAAGGTTGGAAGAGGAAATGGATTGGTGGCAGTTGCTGTAGAAAAGGATAACAAAGGGAGCAGACAGGCTCTCAAATGGGCTGCTGACACGCTTCTTTCCAGAGGCCAAACTCTTATTCTGATCCACGTCTTGCACACAACCTCCTCATCTATTTCAAGTAATTCACCAACAACAACATAAACATGAACATATGTAACAATAATAATCATTCATTCAACTTCAACTTTTCACTTTTCAAATGTATACATTTTTAGGAGGCAGCCATGCCAAACTACGCAACACCAACCACGCAGTTGCATCTCCCCAGAGAGACAAACTTGTCAGCCTTACAAAGGAGCTATTTGAGACTTTTCATTGTTATTGTTCACGCAAAGATGTATGTATGTATGTATAAATGTCTATAAAAGCCTTTCTTTTTATTCTTTTCAAACTGCTTGCTGATGCGAGATATCTATTTTATCAGATACATTGTCTTGATGTCGTTCTGGAAGACATGGATGTGGTGAAAGGAATAATTGAATATGTCTCTTATGCTGCAATTGAGAACTTGGTGCTTGGTGCAGCCTCTAGGCATGGCTTTATTAGGTAAGGTCCATCAGAATTAGCTATTCTGAATTCCAATAACAGTGGACAAGACAGGGAGCAATATAGTGTGTACCCATGTATGTAATGTGATTAGTGCATAGCATCTTTGTTGAACTAAATGCAGGTTCAAGAAAAGTACACCAAGCATCATATTAAAAGGGGTACCTGAGTTCTGCAGTGTGTATGTCATTTCTAAGGGGAGAATCTCTTCAGTTAGGAGTGCTTCTCGAAGGGCCCCACATGCCTCCCCACTACTGGGGCAAATAGAGACCATAAATGATGAGAGTGAAAGTGAATCTCGTATATCTTGTAGCAAGTTGAGCTTCAAAGGTTTGTTTCTTCAAACTAATCTTGTTTTGTTCGTCACGTTTTTTATGAAATCACACATTTGCATGCATGCTATTGCTGCAGGCAACAGGGCACTCAAACCGTCAAGCTGGCAGGGTGAATCCATGAAGTAGGTTTCCTCTTGAAGCCATTTCATACGACAATGAGATTATTTAGGACACAGTAATATTAACATAAATATTTTCTTGTCCAATCTATGGTTGAAGCAACACACAATTTGGCAGAAGATTAGGGCTGAGTGGAAGGTTATCCACGGGGTTCAACGAACCTGAATCTGACATATCATTTGTAAGCTCTGACAGGCCCAGCAGTGTGCGTTCATCCTCTGTTTTCTACGACCAAGTTGAGGGTGGCAGAAATGGGCGATCTTCCACCAGTTCAGATCGTAGCTTGGGGTCAACATGCATGAAACACAAGTTCACCGACTACAGTTCACCCGACCATTTATTTTCAGATGAAAACAGCCGCTCATCATTTTCTAGTTTACAAAACATTGTGAGCAATTTCCTGTGTTTGATCAAGTATGTGTAGAATGTTTTATTTGTTGGTTATACAGAAACCTGTAAGTAACAGCACACATAGTTGAATAAAGCATTCTCAAGACCAAGTATGTATCAAAGATGATGATGGCAAAACTTGTGCAGGACGAAGTGGAAGCTGATATGAGGAAGTTGAGTTTGGAGTTAAAGCAAACCATGGAAATGTACAACGCAGCATGCAAAGAAGCCCTAACAGCGCACCAGAAGGTAAGTGTATATGGTAATTATGTTATTGAGAACAGGGGAGAAACAGAGAGAATAACGGTGTATGGTGCAGCTAGTGGAACTGAACAGCTGGAATATAGAGGACGGAAAGAAACTAGAGGAGGCAAGGCTGTCGAAGGAAGCGGCGGAGGCAATTGCAGAGAAAGAGAAAGAAAGAAGCAGAGCGGCGAAGGAAGCAGAAGAAGCGGCAAAGAGAATTGCAAGGGTGGAAACAAAGAAAAGAGCAGACGTGGAACTGAAGTATCTGAAAGAAGCAGAGGAAATGAGGAAAGTGTTGGAAAATCTAACACAGAAGGATAAAAGATACAGGAAATACACGATGGAAGAGATTGAAAAGGCAACAAACGAGTTCTCGGAATCGCAGAAAATAGGGGAAGGAGGGTATGGACCGGTGTACAAGTGTTACCTCGATCACACGGCGGTGGCGGTGAAGGTTCTGCGGCCAGGTTCAGCACAGGGGAAGACACAGTTTGAGCAAGAGGTGAAGAACCAGTGGAAATGAGTAACTCTAAAACCCAATTTAGCATTGAATGATAGAAATTGAAAATTGAAAATTGAAAATGGCAATGCAGGTGAACATTCTAGGGTACATAAGACATCCAAACATGGTGCTTCTGGTGGGAGCATGTCCAGAGGAGGGAGTGCTGATATACGAATACATGGAGAACGGAAGCTTGGAAGACTGCTTGTTTGGGAAGAAAGGGGAGGGGAAGGAGGAGGAGCAGGAGGGTGGGATAAGCAGTTGGGAGATCAGGTTCAGAATTGCGGCGGAGATAGCGACGGGCCTGCTGTTCATGCATCAGACGAAGCCGGAACCGCTGGTGCACAGAGACCTGAAGCCCGGAAATATACTGCTGGACCACAACTACGTGAGCAAGATAAGCGATGTGGGACTGGCGAGGCTTCTGCCGGCGGCAGTGGCGGAGAACGAAACGCAGTGCCGCGTGACGGCGGCAGCAGGAACGTTCTGCTACATCGATCCGGAGTACCAGCAAACCGGAATCCTGGGAGTGAAGTCGGATGTGTATTCGCTGGGAATCATTATTTTGCAGCTGTTGACAGGAAGGCCCGCGATGGGCTTGGCCCACCAGGTGCAACACTCGATCAAGAAGGAAACCTTTGTAGAGATTCTGGACCCATCGGTCCCGAACTGGCCCCTCCCACAGGCCCTCTCCCTTGCGAAGTTGGCACTGCAATGCGCGCAGCTGAGACGGAGGGATCGCCCTGACCTTGCGACCTTCATCCTGCCTCAGCTCCAAATGCTCAGAGAATTTGGGCGGCGCCACCACCTTGAGCAACCTGCTCAGGATGAGGACGTCCTCAGCGAACGCACTTCTCAACATTCTGGAACCCCGACAACCCCCACAATAGAACTAACCTTCGAAGGTAACATTGTCACTCTAAGTACCAAACTCATACGGAAAATAGTATAATTTTTAAAATAAAATATACGAGATACATATTTATATATTATATAAATTGATAATAAGTGCGTTTTAAATATTTTAAAACAAAAATATTTTTTTAGTACTGCTTTAAAATTATTTGTTTCTTATTTTTATAACTATAAATTTAATTTTTTTTAAAATTAATATATGTTTTTTAAATTGTGTTAGAATCGTATTGAAATAATTAAAAGTTTAATAAATATTTTTTAAATTAGACACTTTATCTATATGTGTTTTATGAATATGAATATCGGTATCATCTGATTGATAAGTTACGTGTCTTATGGATATTGGTATCATCTGATACGTTACGTGTCTTATGGATATCAGTATCATATCTCCATAAAAAAACATCATTTCTTCATCATTTTAAATATAAAAATTAGAAAATGTATAATTTTATCATTTTTTTTTCATCTTTAATTCTATCAATATCTTTTTTTTTTTTTTCAGATGATACCATAGAAGAAGGTAGCTAACTTATCATAATTCACTTTAGAGTAAGATATTATTATCCTAAAATCTTTTTACTATTAATTCTCGAATTTTATCTATAGATATTCACAACTTCGTCGGTTTTTTTATTTTTTAAAATGTTATTAATTTAATATGTTCATCTTTAATTTGTGTTTTTTTGGTTGATTTAGTTCATTAGGTTTCTAGAAGTCTTGGTGCATTTTCAACTATTTTTTGCCTATTCATTAGGACATAAACAACTTCAGGTAAGAAAAATTATTTAAGTTACAAGTGAGTCTGATTATAGAGTAAATTGATATTAAAATATTTGAAATTGTCTTTATATGGTTTAATTGAATTAGTTGATATTATATTTGTATTGATTTTGTACTTGGTTATTGGTTGGAAAGTTAAGATTGCAATGTAAGAACCATGGTAGGTAAATGTTGTAATACTTTGTGTAAATATATATTTTAATTTTTATTGAATAAATAGAATGATAAATGTTGGGTAATTTTTATTGAATAAATAGAATGATAAATGTTGGGTGGAGAATGTTTTTCGAAGATATGTAAATTTGATATTTCTACAGTGTTGAATTATTACTTGAATGTTTCAGCAGCATGAATTTGAGTGTAGAGTAGTGTCACCTAAGCGATCAAGTGAATATTCAAGTAATAACACTCACCATTTTGAAAATCTTTTAATGTAACATGGTATAATATAACTTAAGCTTCGAAGTATCACTCAATAAGTATATCACATTCTCTAAGTGACTAGGTCATAGCTTTAGTGAAGTAGATTTAGCAAACCTTGTTTTTGTTTCCTTGGTATATGACGATCAAGCAATAATTAATTGCCTAAATAATATCTGAGTGATTTTTAAATAATGTGATATGAATTAATATACACATATGTGTGTAATATATATATATATATATATATATATATAAATAAATAAAAGGGGGTAAGAAATTGGGAAAAAGTTATTACATTAGTATTATATATGTTTGGTTTTATATTTATTTGTATAAATAACTTGCATTTTTTATAGTGTTGAAACCAATGTAGACCAAAAGTGTTTGAAATGAAGTATGTGTTGGTATTTAATAAAGATGCTTAATAGAATACAAGTTTTCTAATAAATGTTTGTTTGTCATTATGTATTTATTGGTGTTGAGGTTTTTATACATAAAGTTTTGAAATGGATATTGGCATGATTTGCTTTTGTTTGAGTCATGACTACTTGTATATGTTTGTGTATCAATTATAAGTATTTGATAGTTTGTTCTTATGTTTTGTATGTAGTTTTTCTGATGTGATTATACTTAGTAAAGGAGCAGAAGACATTTTAAGTTCAGAAGACAATTTTTGGACGAATCTATAAAGTGTTTGTTACATATGTGTATTTGTATGTATATTTTATTTTACAAAAATTTATTTTATGTAAATCCTTTGATGGACATATTATAATTAATATATATGTATATTGGAACAAAATTAAATACAAAAAGTATTTCATATATTGGAAATGTGTGTTTAAAATTTGTTATTTTCAATATTGAGGTAATAATATTTTTTTACATATAAATGAAAAAAATATTTAAGAATAAAGTGAGTAATTAATACAAATATTTTGATTATTTTCTTATTAACCAAGATAGTAAAGATCTTAGCAAATTTATATTTGTTATTCATTAATATTAAAATATATAAAATGTATATTTTATATCAAATTCTAAAATATAATTTTTAATATTTAATATAATTTTAACAATAATATTTATATCAAATTTTAGTGATCTTTATTTAGATAATCTTTGTTATATTCAATTTAAGTTATTGAAGAAGAAAATATTAATTCAATTTAGGTATTCATGAGTATCATGAATACACATGAATATAAAACAATGTGCACATATATTTTCAAGGGAATATTCAAGGATGAAAAACCAATACCAATAATGAAATTGTTAATAAATACTTCACAGAACTATTCTTAATTATGATTTTATATATAATTTTAATTATTATATTTGGGGTAAATAACTTATTTGTTGATCAAATGTGTGAGCTGTCAATATTTTCTTTTTATGAATTTAAAGATCAAAACCATCATTGTCATTTAACTTATCAAAATAGACAATATTTTACATTTTTAGCTTTCAAACCGAATTCATGTTCTCCTAGTTTTAGGTACGAACTATCTTAATAATCTCATAGACTCTCAATAAAACTAATATTAGTAACAAATTTCCAAAGTCAACAAAATTGCATAATTGTACATTCACATAATCTTAATATTCTAATTTTTATGTGTTTATGTTCCTTATCATTCAATATTTGTTCCTTCTCTTTGAATATTTGTATATGAATACTTTTTTTTATTCTTTGTATGAAATCAAGAAGAGAAAAACTTCTTTTTTTATCTCTTTCTTCCTATTATTATTTTTCTATAAGTGGTGAATAGAGCTTTGATCACATATTTGTCTCTAATAGGTCAATTGTGTGTTTTTCTTAATTGAGTAATTAAAATTGTGCAAAAAGTCATCCTAGATTCTTAAATAATGAGAGATTATATTGAAGTATCAGAACAATTACATTCATCCTTATCTTTAAAATAAAATTGTATATACATATTCATTTGGGTCGGACACAAGTATACTCATACTATTGTTTATACTCATTTAAATACTATCTCAAATATTAATTAAATATTTTTTGACAAAAAATAAAAATTAAAAAAAACATAATAATATAATAATGATTCAATACATATATTACTTTTTCAATATCAAATATAATATTTTTTACATAAATATTCAAATAAAATATTAAATAATAATTATACATAAATATAAAATAATTATAAAAAATAGTAAATAATTACACATAATTACCATATCTATTATTTTTTTCAAACGTTAAGAGTGAAAGTACTTCAATTATATTATATTTCGAGTATTCGAAAAGACACAAAATTTCATATTGTCTAATTTACTCTCTTTCAAATAGTTTATATGTCTCACCCCATCATATACCTTCATAGTGGATTGATAATTGGCATGATTTTAGTATGATATACTTTAAATTTAACTACAATATTAAATAAACACATAAATTTAACTGAATTTTTAAAATATTTTAAATGCAGCATTTAATGTTATTAGAAATATACTTGTATCTTATCTTTTCATACTGATTTTGCATTTATTAATTCATTAATATAAGCGTAACAAATGTTAGATATGCATAAGGAAACTCTCTCCGTTTTTTGTCAAATACAGTTTAAGAATATAAATAGTAATAATAATGAACAATTAATATTAGTCTTGAATTTAAACAATAAGAATTAAATAGATATTAAAATCTTTAAAAATCTTATAGTTAAATTGAGGTAATAAGTATTAATTATTAATTAGAAGTTAAAGCGCAGGGTATGACACGAGTAGCCAATAAGAATGCAGTTAAGATGACGTGTCGCAATATTATTGGATATCTCTTACATGTCAACACGAGAGTGGCGTATATATGTAAATTAAGAAATGAAAGAACGAAGAGAAGAATGGCGAACGTGAAATAGAAATAGTTAGTGTATTTGATTTGATTCGATTTGATTTCATTGATTCACTGTGTTTGTGTTTTCTCTCACATGCATTTCTCCTTCGAACAAAGGTGAAGAGGAAGAAGAAGAGGTTCCGCTCGGTGGCTGTGACAGCAATTGCGACCGATTCTTCACCACAGAAAATCCGTAAGCATTAGATCTGCGATTTCGATTTGCGATTTCACTTTGCGATTTCAATTTACGATTTCAATTCACGATTTCACTGAGATCCCATGCCAGAAGCTGATGCGGATCTATTATAATTGAATACGAAATGGAATCGAAGCATGAGCATTTTGGATGGGATCTGCATCCATGTTTTTTAGTTAGTTAGGCTCTGAGGAAGTATCATTTGCTGCATTGTTCATGGAAATCTACATTAAATCATAGTTTGTGTTTAATTTTGTGCAGTCTGAACACTAACTCCTGTTGCGGCTGCGGAGAGGAGCGAGAAGGAAGGCGTTGCAGTTTGATTTCTTTAGGAAACGTAAATCGTTGTTTGGGTGTTTAAAAAGAGAATTCAAAATTCAGCGACCGGGTTCAGGGGCTGACTTGCCCCAACTAGGTGGTGAGTACAACCCTTATCCTGTAGCACGGAGGGCGAATTCCACCCATTCCATAATGATGGAGAATGACATGGAGTCCGGTACTTTGGGCTTGGGGGCTTACCAGGACAAGCCCAGAACCTTCCCCAACATGCGCACTAAACCTTACACCCCTCTGGTTCGTTCCTAAACTATTACAATATAGCAAAATACTCACTTCTAATTTATCTATCTGAATCTGTATATCCTGAGAGTATTTCCCTTCGCCTGAACTTTCTGCAACTTCTCAACTGTCCACTCCTCCTTTACACATTTCTGCAGATATTTCGGATTCTGTTCGGTATAAATATTCGTGTTCTGTTCATTCTTTTGCTCCTTGGGCTGGGTGCTATCTTTTACGTGGGAGCCAGTACCTCTCCGATCATTGTGTTTGTCATCTCTGTTTGCATTCTCAGCTTCCTTGTTGCCATCTATCTTACGAAGTGGGTGCTCGCAAAAGATGAGGGACCTCCTGAAATGGTTCAGGTAAATCTATTTCCTGTATTTACTGCAATCTCTAAAGTGTTGTCCATCTCCTCTATACATTCTTAATATTAGTAAATCAATATTACATTAGAGATTTTCTCAACAATCAGCTATTTCTCTTTGTGGTTGAAAGACGAGCTGATTGCTCTGAGTCCTGTGAAAGAGGATGAGGTTGATTACCATTGTCAAAATCATACATAAATTATAGATATGAACAATGTAGTCCTTGTAAAGTTTCGGTGGTTCTCATCTTACAAGCCAGTTATGTGGAATTCAGCTAGGTCCTAAACTAAAATTCTAAGATGGTATTGAAAGCCAATATTGGACCACCTGTATTTATTTGTGCTCTAGATATATATATTCCTAGGCATAAGGGGGTATGGTCATGGGCTACCTGCATAAGTCCGTGCTACAAATGTCCAGTATCGGCATGAAAGGGTGTGTTGAGTTGAGATCTCACTCTGGCCCGAGATATGGCCAATGTGAGCTCAAATCCTAAGAACCAAGTCCCATATGAGAGGTTGAGATGATATGATATTGCCACATCTTTTGTGTCCTGTCATACTGTTGGGGGCATTTTACCGGAAGTTTATACTGTATCAGTCTACCCTGTGTGATTCTTGTTGAAGAATATACACCTCGGGGGCAAAACATTTTATGTGTGTGTGTGTGAAATAGCACTTTCCTGTGATTATTGATTTCACTTTTCTAAGGTTTGATTGATAATTTGATTTGGATTAGAGGGCATGAAATAAAGTAGCATGTATAGAGTAGTAATGATTAAAACTTGCCTAGGGTGGATCGGTCATGTGAGCAGAATATCACCAATAGAGACTATAGTGAAGAAAAGGATCATATGCAGATAGCCGGATTATAGTGTCTATTTTGGTTTTTAGTAAAAACCATTAGAAGACAACAAAATTTTAGGACAAATCTTAAAGATGTAAATAATTTTACTGAAAATATGCTTTATATAATACAGCCTAATGATGTTGGTTGATCAATGTAGCCAACCTCACCTAGTGAGATACAGCTTGATTGTTGGTGTGTCAACTTGAAAGGAAACAACTCTTTGGCCACATCCCTAGTCTCTCTTCTTACTTTCCTTGTTAATAGAGATTTAGAGAGCTCTCTAGTATTGGTCCCCATCAAAATTAATATGTAATAGTGATTCCTGCATTGTTATTAACCAGGATAATGTTCCCTTGTACTATGCAAGAAAATACTCTATTCTACAGTTTGGGTTCTACACCCGACGTAATGTTTTTCAATTTGGTCCCTATATAAGCAATTCTAACACTGTTTATAACTATAGCAAATGGTGGGAATCGATTGTGAATAATTTTTCATGTACAGACCAAAATGCAAAGGTACTTTTTTGTGAAGACTAAGATGAAAAGAAGTGCCAAGTTTAATTGCAAAATTACTCTTAAAGAATATTGTTTTTTTCCCTCTTTGCTTTTACATTTGATAAAAAAACTTGAGAAGTGAGAGCATGCTAATCTTTAGTTTTCTTTATTGAGTTGTATTTTCTCTTTCTTGTGGGGAGGACAAGAAACTATTTTCCAACTTCCAAGAAAATTTCCTTTCCTTTTAATCAAAATGGGGGAAATATGAACCTAGGAACAGGTAGGGCTTGTTAAATTTCTTGTTTGCATATCTTGAAATATAAAACATACCAAGATATTTTTTTATAAATTTAATTCTAGCAATGGAACCTTTTGTTAATATGCTTAATGCAAAGAGCCTGATTTGTTGAACCATTTTTGTTTGATTCACGAAAATAGTGTGTTTAAGTTATTATACATCTTAGTGCCTTCTATGATGACTGATTGACAGTTGGATTGCATCACCATGAACCCTTGTTTTCTTGTCCTGAGCTTATCATATTGCTTTCTAGATAGCAGATGCTATACGAGATGGAGCTGAAGGATTTTTCAGGACCCAGTATGGGAGTATATCCAAGATGGCCATGTTTCTTGCTGTTGTCATTCTATGCATATATTTGTTTCGCAGTACTACTCCACAACAGGAAGCTTCTGGCCTGGGGAGGTGATGTAATAAAATATATATGCTGTGAATATTTTTAGTATTGTTTACTTGTTCTTATCTGTCATTTTCATCCTGTTTCAGGTCAACTTCTGCATACATCACTGTAGCTTCTTTCCTTTTAGGTGCCCTCTGTTCAGGTATTGCTGGATATGTGGGGATGTGGGTGTCAGTTCGTGCCAATGTCAGAGTTTCTAGTGCTGCAAGACGGTCTGCAAGAGAGGCATTGCAGGTTAAACCATTAGTTCATTATCAGTTTCTGTGAAAACTATGAACAGTTCACTATTCGTATTTTAACTGGAAGGAATTTGCACAGGTAGCTACTCGTGCAGGTGGTTTATCGGCCATCATTGTTGTTGGTATGGCTGTAATTGGTATAGCAGTCCTTTATGCCACATTTTATGTTTGGTTGGGAGTAGACTCACCTGGTTCAATGAAGGTTACTGATTGTGAGTGTAGACTTCTCCCCTTAACTTGTTATCATAGATATAATATTTTTTTAATGTTTGAAATTTTATTGTTATTATTGAACATTTATTGTGCTCTTGATATTTCATAATTATATTTTCAAGCTAGTTTTCCATGTTTATAAGTTGGAGAGTTTTGTGTTCATTTGTAAACTGAAAATAAAAGAGAGCTGAGGTGGTAAACTTGGGGGAGGTTTGATTGAGGTCATAAATGATTCCTTATATGATTTCTCATTAAATGTTCCCCCTTGGCTCATATTTAGCCAAAGACCAATAATTAAGTTGACTGAAATAAGTTTTAGCTGATATGCTCACAATTATTAAGGAATATTTATTGTCTATCTGGCTATGACATGATTTAATTTTTTGTCCATTATCTGATCTATTCTCTCTCTAATTGGTGATTGATTTCTGAACATTTTTTTTTTCCTTCAGTACCTCTTCTTCTAGTTGGATATGGATTTGGTGCCTCCTTTGTTGCTCTATTTGCTCAGTTGGGTGGTGGAATATACACAAAAGCAGCTGATGTTGGAGCAGACCTTGTTGGAAAAGTAGAACAGGGAATACCTGAAGATGACCCTAGGAATCCTGCTGTTATTGCTGATCTGGTAATTGTTTTATTTTTGTTTAATTTGTTTCGATGAGTCTACACATTAAAATGTGTTAGTTGTTTCATCTGGGTTTGTTTTGCACACATTCCAAGTCAGTTTAATGGAAAAACATGTGAGAGGAAGGATTGAGTTGAATGTTTGTTTGAGGGTTTCTAACTGAAATCAAACACTCTGTTAATGTTCTTTGAAAAGCGGGATAGTTTGTGGAAATGATTTTTAAATAAGATTTTATCTTTATAAGTAATTTTGAGAAGCATGTCTCCTTTTCATTATTCATTTTTGAATTACATCAATATTTTCTATGGTTCTATTTAAAGGTGATGGAAACACAACAAAAGTCTTATCCCAGTAGGTGAGATTGAAACACAAAAATATAATTTACCATCCATGAGTCAACTGTATAACTCAACATATTGAAGGTGTTCTCTGATTTTAAGTGCCCAAGATCTGAATATTTGCATTTATGTTTTATTTGTCAGAGACTTGTGAGATTCTCCAAATTTTATGATCATTTTTTGTTTTGCCAACCTATTGGATAAATAGAGAACAAAGTGCATCTTTAGGAAATATTTTAGGGGTGCCAAAATTTTTATAGGCGTACAAAATTTTTAGGGGTGCTAAAAATATAAAATATACTATTTTTTTTATATAAATGGAAAAAAAAAATTGGGGGGAGGCCCCCCTCACACACCACTAAGCTACGCCATATATTTCATTATCTTTTACTTATAATATTTAGCTTCAAGCCCTATAAGAGAATAAAGAAAATATTGATATGAAAGTTTTACGAAAAACATTATTAACTGATAATAAACATACTGGGTTTATATTTTTATCTTTTGTAAAATTGATGGATACTTGCAAAAGTTACATCAGCTCAATGAGAAGAGCTGTTAAATGTTTTTTATTTCCTTGACTTGTGTTTCTTTGTTTTGTTTCTGCCTATACTTTTTTCTGAACTTGTGCTTCCATTGGTACCATATTGTTTTTTATTTGATGTTAAGGTTGGTGACAATGTGGGAGATTGTGCTGCTCGAGGTGCTGATCTTTTTGAAAGTATTGCAGCTGAAATAATCAGTGCCATGATACTTGGTGGAACAATGGCACAACGTTGTAAAATTGCAGGCAAATACTTGAGTTGCTCTATTTTGTGCCTTTCTTGCGTACTTCTGGTCTATTACTTGTATATGCGTGCCCATCCAATATGATGTCTTCTCTTTCGATTCAGATCCATCGGGCTTCATCTTGTTTCCTCTTGTTGTTCACTCGTTCGATTTGGTAGTATCAACAGTTGGAATATTTTCTATTCGGGGTACGCGTGAAACTGGAGTAATTGCTCCAGTGGAGGATCCAATGACAATTCTTCAAAAAGGATATTCTTTAACGATAGTCTTAGCTGTTCTGGCATTTGGTTTGGTAATACTTAATCTTCATTTGTGTTCTTTTAATTTGACTTTTCTATATTTCCTGGATTGGCCAAGTATTCATTGTTCCAATTTCTGTACTTTGTTGACATTGAAATCTCTTTTTCAATTAGGACTAAAGTAATGTTTCCTCAACCTTTTTCAAATTTTTGTTACACCATATTTTCTGCCTAATTTTTAAATTGAATTACTTTTGCAGTCTACCCGCTGGTTACTTTACACTGATCAAGCACCTTCAGCTTGGTTCAATTTTGCCTTGTGTGGGTTGATTGGTATTATCACTGCGTACATTTTTGTCTGGATTGCCAAGTATTATACTGACTACAAGCATGAGCCTGTGCGCATATTGGCCCTTTCCAGCTCCACTGGCCATGGGACTAATATAATTGCTGGAGTCAGTTTGGGTCTGGAATCTACTGCTCTTCCTGTCCTTGTCATCAGTGTGTCAATTATCTCGGCTTTCTGGCTCGGTCACACCTCTGGACTAGTAGATGAAGCAGGAATCCCAACTGGTGGGTTGTTTGGCACTGCTGTGGCAACGATGGGAATGCTAAGCACCGCTGCCTATATTCTTACTATGGATATGTTTGGTCCAATAGCTGATAATGCAGGAGGAATTGTGGAAATGAGTCAGCAGGTAGTTATTGCCAGAATAATATGGTCCATTGTGTTATGAGATTTCTCTTATGCGTACTGACAATCAACCTGTTTTCAGCCTGAAAGTGTCAGAGAGATAACGGATGTCCTTGATGCAGTAGGAAACACGACCAAAGCTACCACCAAAGGCTTTGCTATTGGTTCTGCTGCTCTTGCATCTTTCCTTTTGTTTAGTGCTTATATGGACGAGGTTTCTGCTTTTGCTCGTGAACCTTTCAAACAGGTGTGCAGGACAAGGTCCTACCTAATCATGCTGTTGTCTTTGTGTGTTTGGGGTGGTTCCTAGCTTATAGGTGAAAATTGGAGACCATAGCATACCATACCACAATAGCATGTTTTAGGTATCTAGGTACATCATACAAAACAACACAGAAGTAGGGGGTGGAAAAACCTATAGGAATCAGGAGGGGTGGAATGGAGGACAGCAGTGCTTTTAGTGTAATTTGTGATTAAGGTATTGCTCAAGTTTAAGGGAAAATTTTATGCATAAATATATAGACTTGAAATGTTGTATGCACTAAATGTTGTTTGGTAAAAAAGTCAATGAGAGAATAAACTTAAATAACGTAGATGAGTGTTTTGTGGTAGAAAAGTAGAGATTATAGTTGATAATCAAGGTACAACTCTTTCTACTTAAGAAGAGCGTAAAAGTCCAAGTGTCACAATTCAATTGTGACTTGACCCACTCGCCTCCACCACAGAACAATTAATGCCACCTACAATACAACAGTACATCTATTCTAACATAGATTGAATATGTCCAGTGTGGCCCATGGGTGTCCACACAAGAATAAAATGTTCAACCTAGATGGAAATTTAATGATTGACTGCATTAGGAAGAAATTGCCTTTATAATGTGTGTTTTGAAAGATTAAAGATGTATGGTCTAAAACCAAAATGCGTGCACTTATTAGGGACTGAATAATTGAAGTCAACAACACCCTTATTATTATGTTATTATTTTTATTACTTTTGGTTCTTCTAACTTCTAAGTGCAACTTATGATTGAGTTACAGGTTGATATTGCAATTCCCGAAGTTTTCGTTGGTGGTTTGCTAGGTTCTATGCTTATATTTGTCTTTAGTGCTTGGGCCTGTTCTGCTGTTGGCAGAACTGCGCAAGAGGTTGTTAATGAAGTGAGAAGGCAGTTCATTGAGAGGCCTGGTATAATGGTGAGTTTACGTTTGTAATGTAATATTATGTATCTCAATTCAGGTTTTGATATTCTCTTTTTTTTTTCTTGTTTATACTTTCGGCAGGATTACAAGGAAAAACCAGATTATGGTCGTTGTGTTGCTATTGTAGCATCTGCATCATTACGAGAGATGATAAAACCTGGTGCTTTGGCAATCATTTCACCTATTGCAGTCGGTGGGTTAATTTTTAATTGCGTTTGCACATATATTATCATTAGGAAAAGCTGGGGAGAATGGCAACAGTTATGCTATTTTATTTTTGTTTTATAATCATGTGAACAACACAATTGCATGATAGGCTTTTGATACCGTGAACTTGTCTTGGGGAGTTCTTGTATCTCATATATTAACCTTTATATTTGAATGTTTTGTTTTCCGACTGCGTTCTGCCTCCCTTATACCTTCAATTGTTGCATTAGTTTGTTAAGTAGTAAATAATTATTCCTTGAGCCCCTTTGTCTCTCAAATTCTATCTCTGCGAAAACTTCTGGTGCAAACTTAAAATAAAAGCCTGGGAATCAGCTGTCGGTTTGATCTTTTGCCTTTTGGAGATGATGACCTGTTTAGTGATACGTTATACTTATATTTTATATGATATGAAATATTTTTTATGCCATGTAGAATTTACTATGTTGTATCTTTCTATCAAATGCAGGTTTTGTATTCCGAATTTTGGGCTACTACACAGGGCAACCTTTACTCGGGGCTAAAGTTGTGGCTGCTATGCTCATGTTTGCAACAGTGTCTGGTATTCTTATGGCACTTTTTCTGAACACAGCTGGTGGTGCCTGGGATAATGCAAAGAAGTACATTGAGACTGGAGCTCTTGGAGGGAAGGGAAGTGAAGCTCACAAAGCAGCCGTAACTGGAGATACGTAAGTTACTTTTTGCTTATGCCACTTTTGTTGGGTTCTCTGTTCCCTAGTAGTAATAAATAGGTTTTTAATGTGGTTTATAGTTGCTTGTAAAGTTTTATGTTCAGCAATTGACTATGGTTGGTGTTGATTATAAATATACTCGTGGCTCTTTTTTTTTTCCGTTTTGTCTAGCAGCAACGGTTATTGTGCTTATAATGTGTTTGCTGCAATGCCATCACTGCCACTGTGACCCTGACTTGTGGCCTCAATGTGCCGTCAATCACAAGAGCAGTTTCATCCTTTTCCTTATGCTGCCCCTTTCATTAACACCGCCTCATATCTTCTTCACCCAATCATTATGTTGCACATGGTGATGTTTTCCCCTACTTGCAACCAACCCAAGCCACCCACTGCTGCTAATCCATTGTCACCGTTTCGACAAGCTCCTTTAATATCATTGCCCCAGTGCTTGCACTATCCTTGGAGCCATATTTTTTACTGCTCCAAGTCCTCCTCAACCACCGCCCTAAACCTAACTATATACCCATTGGATAACCAGCATATGAGATAGCATGAATAATGCTTTTCCTACAATTTTTTTTGGTTATCTGATTTCTGATGTAAACTGGGACCCTATCTAGTTTGTTTTTGGAAAGGAATGGAAGATATGATGCATAGATCCTTAATGAGTCTTCACGTAGCCTAGCCTAATATGGTATTAGTGTTTGCCTTTTCGTGAATTTTTCTATGCTGGGTTAATAATTTACGTGTTTGGAAATTTGACTAATTTGGCAGAGTGGGAGATCCATTCAAAGACACAGCTGGTCCTTCAATCCATGTCCTTATAAAGATGCTGGCAACGATTACACTGGTAATGGCTCCAATCTTCCTGTGAGAGTTGTTATCATAGAAAAAGCATAGTTGCGCCAATTTGATTTTGCTAATTTTGGAAAGTATAGAGATAGGTTGTATGAATCTATGATGTACATCGATGAGCCTGATTAATAGTCACAATGATTTTTCTTGTCCTTGATCAGAATAAGAGATATTATTTGACTGAGCATATGGAGAAAATAGTGATTAGAAAAATTCCCCCCTTATTATTATTCTTTGGCTTTTTAAATTAGAGTGCGGCTAAATTAAATTAAGGAATCACAAACTACCTAAACCCTAAAAACCAATTAAGGGTTTACATTGCTAAATACTTCATTTTAGCTCATCCATCTTGCTAATCTTCAGAATTGATAGCATGCTCCAGCCTAATTTTAAGTGAATTTGGGCTCACTGTTAACGATTAACAAGTAATTCTGTATCATGAATTATTAGAGATTATTTTTAATTTTAAATTAAATACTATATTTAACTTTTCTTTTAAAACAAATAATCATTATAAGTTGTTTTAAAATATCTTTTAGTTTTAAGATCAATTTCTGCTGAAAAGAGACCCCAAGTACTAAAAAATTTAGGAAGAGTTGTGTTTTATGATATAATATTGTACCCAGAGGAAATGAAGATAACATTATACATGTGAAATTTTAATAAACAATAAATTCAAGTACCATACTATCTATGTAATTAAGTAAAACAAGTATGAAATTTATTTAATAGCGAAAATCGCGTTAAATACATTAGGATGGTAACATTTCTCGTCATCATAATTATTATTAGTAAAAAGATGGACAAGATGGTTTTTGTACACATTTATCTTTTATTTTTCATACTTTTTTTCTTATTATATGTTAAAAAATATTATTTTCATAAAATGTGAAAATTGAAAATAGGTAACTATGTCTAAGTGATTTATAACAATTAGAATACTTTTTAATATTAAAACCATGGAAATATGAATATACCTCTATTATATGTATAGATTATTCTCTTTGATATCTTTTTATACACACTTTCTTTGCTATTTGATTGTTTCTCATCTTTTACTAAAATAATAATAAATTTTTACAATTAATTTGTTTTTCCAATTTTTTTAAATAATTTCATATCCAAACGAACTATTCTTTCAACCATGACAATGATGAATAAAAAATTCATTGAAAATTTTGTGGGACAAATTTGAGGTTCAAATCTCAACCAAAACTCAAGATACACAATGACAAATGTCTTGTAAAAATTTCAGACCAAAAGACCCATGGAATAACACGTAGAAAGTCTCAGAACGAGATTCAACAAAACCGGTTTTCCAAAATCAAAACGTCCTGACTTTTCTTCCTGGTATCTCCTTTTTGTGATTTGTTTATGCATGTACCTCCTTAGCAGGGTGCAAACAAAATATGAAAGTACGTGCATGATTTTTTTTCGGAATTTTTAAACGCAATATCGACCCATAATAAAATTGTAGAAAGTAGGGCGAAATTTCACAAATTTTTGTAGAAGATAGTCTTGGTTTGCATAAATTTTTTGAAAAATTCTCTCGATATAACTTTTTGCTGAAATTCCATGTAAGAATCCCAACTGAATTTGGGACAAAATGCGACAAATTTCACATCAAAGAGACGAGTATTCACATAGGAAAAAAATCAAACAGTTTCACACACAAACAAACCTTCCGTTCAACCCTGGCAGTGATGAATAAAAAATTTATTGAAAATTCTGTGAGACGAATTTAGGGCTCAAATCTTAGCCAAAACTCAAGACATAAAATGACGAATGTCTGGTAAAAAATTCAAACCAAAAGAACCATGGAATAATGCATAGTAAGTCTCAGACCGAGAGTGAACAAAACTGATTTTCTAAAAACAAAACGTCTCAAATTTTCTTCCCAGTATCTCCTTTTTGTGATTTCTTTATGCATGTGCCTCCTTAAAAGGGTGCAAAAAACATATGAAAGTATCTGCAAGAATTTTTTCATATTTTTTCAACGAATATGTACCCAGAATAAAATTACAGAAAGTAGGGCAAAATTTCACAATTTTTTGTAGAGGATATAGCCTTGGTTTTCTCAAAATTTCTGAAAAATTCTCCTGAAATAATTTGTTGTTGAAATTTCACATAAAAATATCGACTGATTTTGGGACAAAACGCAATAAATTTCACGTCAAACGGACGAGTATTCACTTAGGAAAAAAATCAAAAAGTTTCATACACAAACGAACCTTACTTTCAACCCTAGCAATGATGAATAAAAAATTTATTGAAAATCTTGTGGTAGGAATTTCGGGCTCAAATCACCACCAAAACTCAAGACACACAATGGCGAATGTTTGGTAAAACTTTCAGACCAAAAGACTCATGGAATATCACGTAATAAGTCCCAAACCGAGAGTGAACAAAACCAATTTTCTGAAAACAAGACACCCTGAATTTTCTTTCCTATATCTCCATTTTGTGATTTGTTTATGCACGTGTCTCCTTAGCAGGGTGTAAACAACGTATGAAAGTAGCTACATGATTTTTTTTGTAATTTTTCAACGAAATGTGGACCCATAATAAAATTGCAGAAAGTAGGGCGAAATTTCAGAAATTTTTGTAGAGGATATAGCTTTGGTTTGCACAAAATTTATGAAAAATTCTCCCGAAATAATTTTTTGCTGAAATCCAACATAAGAATCTACACTGAGTTTGGGACAAAATGCGACAAATTTCATGTCAAACGGACGAGTATTCACCTAGGAAAAAAACCAACAGTTTCACACACAAACGATCATTTTTTTCAACCCTGAAAGTGATGAATAAAAAATTCATTGAAAATCTTGTGGTAGGAATTTCAGGCTCAAATATCATCCAAAACTCAAGAAACACAATGAAAAATGTCTGGTAAAAATTTCAGACCAAAAGACTCGGGGAATTACGCGTAGTAATATGTACCCAAAATAAAATTGCAGAAAGTATGTAGAAATTTCACAAATTTGTGTAGAGGATAGCCTTGGTTTGCACAAAACGCAACAATTTTCACGTCAAATGGACGAATATTCACCGAGTAAAAAATCAAACAGTTTCACACACAAACGAACATTCTTTTCAACCCTGGCAGTGATGAATTAGGCCAGAATTTCACAAGTTTCGGTAGATGATAGTCTTGGTTTTTACAAAATTTCTGAAAAATTCTCTAGGAATAGTTTTATCCTGAAATTCCTCCCAAGAATCTCCACTGAATTTCGGACAAAACGCGACAAATTTCAGGTCAAACGGATGAGTAATCACCCACGAAAAAAATCAAACAGTTTCACACACAAACGAACCTTCCTTTCAGCCCTGACAGTGACGAAAAAAAAAATTATTGCCAATCCTGTGGGACGAATCAGGGGCTCAAACCTCAGCCAAAACTCAATAGACACAGTGACGAATGTTTGGTAAAAATTTCAGACCAAATACACAAGGAGTAAGGCGCAGTAAGTCCCAGACCGAGAGTGAACAAAACCGGTTTTCCGAAAACAAAACGTCCTGGCTTTTCCTCCCCGTATCTTCTTTTTGTGATTCGTTTATGGACGTGCCTCCTTGCCTGGGTGCAAAAAACATACGAAAGTGCTTGTGTGGATTTTTTTCAGCGCAGTACGAACCCAGAATGAAATTGCAGAAATTAGGCCGGAATTTCACAAGTTTCGGTAGAGGATAGCCTTGGTTTTTACAAAATTTCTGAAAATTCTCCCGGAATGGTTTTTTCCTGAAATTCCACCCAAGAATCTCCACTGAATTTGGGACAAAACGGGACAAATTTCAGGTCAAACGGATGAGTATTCACCCACGAAAAAAATCAAACAG
>Ga0123342_1000114_pt1 | contig 96552 bp, 32 predicted proteins | sample Turbeawhitnodule_FD_89960 | JGI IMG/M metagenome (GOLD analysis project Ga0123342, IMG submission 89960) | Root nodule microbial communities of legume samples collected from Mexico - Turtle bean Mexico white nodule | ecosystem: Host-associated > Plants > Roots > Nodule | place: Mexico: Nepantla...
AAAAAAGAAGCTCATTGCAAATCATATTTGAAGATAGAAAAAAATCTTTTGATGAAGTTTTATATGTTGAAGAAAGGATGACCATAAAAACACAAATCCGGATCCACAAATTCGGAAGCTTCCTGGATCCACAAATTTGGAACCTTCCCGGATCCACAAATTTGGAATCTTTCCAGAACCACAAATCCAAGATTTTACTGGAAGCAAAAAATCGAGATTTTACCGTATTTTGTGATATGAAATTCTATCGGATTTTATAATCTGGAATGGAAGAAAACACTTACAGAAACAAAAATCCATAAAAAAAACGAATGTGCAGATCCGAAAGCAAAGAAATTTACTTACCTTTGTCAAGAGCACTCTAAATCACCAACAAAAAATGTGAGATTGAAGGAGAAGGATTTGGAGGTGTCGCACTACTACTGGAACATGAAAGCGTGTTGCTGCTAGAACATGAAAGACACGGTTGCGCAAGAGAGTATCCTTCATTGCGCCTCTTTAGGGTTTTTTTAGATTAAGGATATTTTTGGAATTTTAAAAACTAATAAGGGTGATTTAGTCTTTTCATAAGAGTGTGGAGGTGCAGGAAGAAAAATGTGGGGGTGCAGGAAGAAATTGTCCTTACTCTTTCCAACTTGGGCCTAGCCCATTTTGGCATGACCAACTTGACCCAACTTTGTCTTTTGTTCGATTTGGCATAATGTGGACTCGTTTTGACTTCACTCGACCTAAGCCTGAACTAACTAAGTCTAACATGTACTTGAGCATATTCAACCTAACATTTGTCCAGCCCAACATGGATTGAGGCCCAATCAACCTGATATGAACTCAAGTTGGCATTGCCGATAAAAAAAATGAACTCAAGTTGACTCGATCGTACCTGAGTCTTGCTCGATTTAGCTCGACTTAGACCTTACATGCTTTGGCTCAACTTGGACCTCATCGACTTGGCACAACTTGGTCATGACTCGATTTGACCTGAAGTAGGTATGCCCTAATTTTTCCTAACATGGTTTGCCCTAACTTAGCTTAACATGGACGCAAGACAACTCTACCCGAACTCAACTGAGTTAATTTGGTTAACTCAACCCATCTCATCTCATGTCAACTTAGCGCAACTTTGACTCAACTTGACTTAACTCAGTCTGACATGAACCAACTCAATTTGATCTAACATGGGTCTAATCCAACTCAGACTAATCTAGGAAAACCCCCTTCAAACCTAACTTGACCAACTTGACATGGTTCTGGTTAGACCTAATTTTTCTTGAGTTTGATATAACCAAGACTAACCTAGATATCTCCTAACCCAACTTGACTTACCCGATCGGACTTGAGGCTAAGTTCGACCTTTCCTTGCTTGACTTAGGTCTTGCATGAACGAGCCTAACCTATGTTCAAATTAGTCTAGCTTGACATGTGGTCCAACCCGATTCAACCCTACCTTCTTAACTTGAATTGACTTAGACTCACCTTAATTCTTAATTTTCAAAATCTAAAATATTATCCAATTTTTATCTAACTTTATGAATTTAAATCTGAGATAAATCCATTAAAATATATTGGATAGGAAGATTAATTTTTTTTGTCCATCCGTAATATCGAGTGTACGAAAATAGCAAATCCCCATTGTTTCTCTTGTGCCTTTTGAGCATCTTAAATGCTATGTTTCTACGTAGAAAAGCCCCTCACCGGAAAATTATCTCAGAATTTAGTTTGGATTTCAAAGGACTATGGGGAAAAAAAATCGTTAAAATATTTAATAGGGAAATTCATCGTGAAAATTATCGAACCAAAATCAAACACAAACTAAGTTGTTCGAAATGCCCTGAACAAGTCCCTTTAGATATCGTCAGCACCTAGTCTATGTTTAAATATCATTGTTCTACAAACATAGCATTATATTGAGCCTAAGCTTTTGCTAGTGAAAAGGTAGTTGCAGCACTGCACAATTTCCAGAACCAGGAGTCTGCATAATTGTGTGACTATATTTGATTTCAAAAATAATAGGGGCTACCTAATGCAAAGAGTTATGGAGAAAAGAAAAACAAAAAATTACAACATTCTCTAGACCATCATAAACTATCCTCACATTCAGATGAGAAAAGGAGGAAACACAACGTAAGTAGTAAGTGAAAATCAATAGTTTGATTAATAAGCATGTTGAATTGAAACCTCAAAATGGTGTAACACTTCCACTTCTTGTTTCTGTAGGGCTGTATAATGCAGACCTGTTCCTTGGTCTATTCTCCTCCAACTGCCTCACAACTTCTTCTATGCTTGGCCTCACAGATGCCACAGGCGCACAGCACCCCATTGCCAGCTTCAGTGCCTGCACCAACCCATCTTCCATAGGACTTCTTATCCCTTTCAACAGTTCCACATCAAACACTTCCATTGTAGTCTCCTCCAAAACTGCCACCTTCACCATTGAGGGCAAGTCCACATACTCGCCACTTCTTCCATTCTTTCCAGGCTTCTTCCCAATCAAGATTTCAAGCAGTAGTATGCCAAAAGCGTAGACATCAGTCCTGGAGTTGCATTTCTTCATTCTTTGAAGCTCAGGGGCCTTGTAGCCATCAGTCTTGGCCTGGGCCACCATTTCGTCTGCTATGGATGGAATCATCAGCTTGTCCAGGCCAAAATCAGTTAGCCTGGCTGCAAAGAAGTCATCCACAAGCACATTTTTGGACCTTACATTTGCATGAGTGATAGGAACTTCTAGTCCTGTGTGAAGATAGGCTAGACCTCTTGCTATGCCTAACGCAATCTTGTGTCGTCTGGCCCAGTTCAGAACTGGTTTTCCAGCTTTAGGTTCTGTGGAAAATTAAAATCACAACACAATGATCAATGCCAAGCTGCAGTGAAACTGTTTCAATTCAAAAAAGGCAAACTACTATCTAAGTTCAGTAGTGAAACTTTTCATTTAAATCCAGTCTGATGCTCATGAAATTAGACAAATTATACAAGGATAACCTTCGATAATGAGATAACAGCACCCTATTGACAGACCACATAAATATTCACATATACATTACAGTCACCAGCAAGGATGCAACTTCTTGTTATTACATAGTTATTGCTTTTGGATTATGAATTTTTTGCATTGGGAAGATCAAGAATGAGAAGCAGACGATGCTCAACAAAAAGGACAGACCCATTTCAAGAGTTTCTTACAATAGATATCATCATTGTTCAAGATCTAACAGCAGGTATAATTTCTTTTCTCTTTAGGCTGAAAATTGATCAGCACCCCATTTCAAGACTTTCTTGCAATAGATATCATGATTCCTCCAAGATCTAACAGCAGGTATAATTTCTTTTCTCTTTAGGCCGAAAATTCATCAGCATTTTGGTTCTACCTTTGGACATATTAACGTATTATAGGAGTTTTCAGCCTGAAGAAATATTAATAAAATTATACACCAACACACTTTTAGTTAGACACTGAAAAATGTGTTGATTTCACACTTCAATTTATAAAGACAGTTTTTAATGGTTTAAATGAAATTGCAGTAGTGCAATTTGAATTGCCATTGTGCAAGTGTATGATTGAAATATAAAAACAATAAAAAGAAATGCAATAGTGGAAGATTGTAAATTGAACAAACCATGTAAAAGATCATGAAGGGTTCTGAGAGGCAGATAGTCATAGATAAGGAGCTTCTCCCCTCTCTTCCCCTGATAGAAAGCTCTCAAAGGAATCAAATTCTCATGGCGAATTTTTCCCAATTGCTTTATAACTGACAAACACGAAGCCCTATCTTTGCAGCTACCTTCTCTCAACAACCTCAAAGCAATGGTGCCTCCATCAGCAAGCTTAGCCTTGTAAGCTGTCCCATAACAAGTCTTCTCCAACACTTGCCCAGTCGCATTCAACACATCCTCCAATGTCAAATTCTCACCTCCAGGGAACAACATAAGCTTCCCTTCACCAGCTCCACAAATAGCATTACCACCATTCTCTTCATCTTCCTCTTCTTCATTCAACTCATCTTCACTCTCTCCACTCCCCTTCCTCTTCCTGTTCTGCATATACCCAATCAGCAATGAGGCTAAAACCACAGCTCCTGTCATCAGACTAATAACAATGCCAGCAACTGCACCAGAACTCAGTGTAGAGGTCCTAGCACAGCTTGCCAAAGGCGGTCCACACAAACCAGGGCTATTCCCCTCAAAAGCATCTACACCAAACTTGGATTCTCCAAAGACAGGCAAAACCCCACTAAAGTTATTGTGGGAAAGATTCAATTTTTCAAGCCTCAGCCCAGCTAGGCTTTGAGGAATTGTACCCATAAACAAGTTGTTCCCCAAGTCAAGCTGCTTTAGCCCACCAAACTTTGTTATGAACTCAGGGAAACTCCCAGAAAACTTATTGCCACCTAAATCAAGCAACTGCAAATTCTTGCAGGATGAGTTGGGCAATGCAGGCTCAGAAACAGACCCAGATAGTGAATTACCACGGAGCCCAAGAGAAACAAGCCTGTCACACAAGTTCCAAATGGATGGAGGGAGAACCCCACTTAGCATATTGTCACCCAAATCAATGTCAGAGAGGGAGGAGCTGTAACCAAGCTCAAGAGGGATGGTTCCCTGCAATGAATTTATGTTAAGGTAGAGACTTTGAAGCATAGGGAACCCCCCAAGCTCTCTCGGGAGGGAACCAGAGAGATTTGCTGATGGGAGCTGAAGAGAAAGCAAGTGAAGAGAAGGGTCCTTGTGGAGTGTAAGGTTGGTCCATTGTGGAGAGGACAAGTCAGTGCATGAAAGAGGAGTGCCATTGGAGAACACCCACTTGAGGCCTCTCCACTGACAAAGTGGGATAGAGGAGTTCCATGAAGACAAAACAAGGTTGTCAGAGTTACCTTGCAGTGAAGCTTTGATTTTTCCCAAGAGAAGTTCAACATCAGAGGAAGTGGAGGGTGAAGGGGACAATGACTTTGTGGTGGTGGTACTGGCTTTGCAGAAGCAAAAGAAGAGGAAGAAGAACAAGGACATGGAAATGTAGAGAGAGAAAGACTGGAGAAAGGCCATGAACTAGCAAAGCAAAGCAGAAAGAGAAAGGGAGACAGAGAGAGAGAGAGAGAGAGAGGTTGTAGTGTGTAGTGTGTAGTGTGAGAAGTTCAAAGAAAGAGGCTCTCTTTTCTGGGAAAGCTGACACGCTGTTGACTGAGAGTAAGTAGTGTAGTGAGGTTAAGGTCTCAGTCAGTGTCTCATGCTATGTTCTTTCAACGGCTATGATGCAATTCTACAATACAATCATGCAATCTCAACTTATGCCAACAAATCATGCACCGTCAACAGATTTCTTTTTATATCTATACTGGGCTAAACATTCCTTCTTTTTATTTAAATTGCACTATTACTTAACATCTATTTCGAAATTCATTTCCTACTTTCTTCTTGTCTTTTTTATATTCATAATAATGACTGTGTTAAAAGTTTAGATCGTTATAGCTTTATCAAAGAAATTTTGTTACATTGCTTAAATTCAGGAATTAAGCATGGTTTTCTTTACATAAACAATCACTTCTTATAAATAAAAAACTAACTCGTTGATTAATCAATGAAAATTAAATTCATATGAAAATATAAAAATCTAAGCTACTTGAGAGTTGTATCATTGAAATAAAATACGAGTGGTTGTTAAAAAAATAAGGTATTAAGTTGAGTTGTTCAGTTACTAACGTGTAAAAAAATAAATTTTTGCATAAAATCTATTAAAATATACAACTAAGAGTGATAATATATATATATATATATAATATTGATGGGATAAATAGAAATTTTAAAAACAATATGATTAAAACAACATTGTTCCATTTTAAGGTAAACGTCCCATGTTTTAATAAGAAATGATGGGGAATTTGCATGAAGCTATACTATAGAGGTGTTAAAAATTGTGTAAATTTTATTCAGAAACCAACTTTAGTCATTAAAGTTTTAATTTTTAATATTTGAATGGTACAAAATGTAAAACAGTTAATCGAATCTCTCCTAGGCAATTTAAAAATTCCCCAAAATGATGTTTTGGACAATAAGAATATTCAATGATTTTGCCCTTTTGCTTTTGCAAGTCCTGTGTTATTATTTATTTGCTTCTGCACGCTTACTTTTGTAAAATGGCCTACAAGTTTAATATTGCACTTTGCACTTTGCTCTCTTTGAGGAAGGTAAGGTTTTCTATGCAAGACGCTACTACCTCTTTCTTGTCATTTCAGGGTAAAGATTGTGAACCCCCAATCCCACCTACTCCTCTCACACCCATCCTCCTATCACCCTACACGTGTCCTTTGTGGGTTCTGATTCAACATTATGTGATTTTAGGTGAGTTTCTATGAAAGAGCATGCATTTGATGTGCATTTTGGGGGCACAGTGGGATCCCATGTCTTGTGGGTCATATAAGAAAAGAAAAGAAGAGATAATGATAGTGAAGATTGAAGAGAAGAAGAAAAAACAAGAAAAAGGTTAATCCATGTCTCATGAAAAAAAATACGCTTAGAAGCTAAAGGGTGCACTCACTACAGTGACTTCTGAGTGAAAGTGCAATGGAGATTAATCAGAAAAAGAAATGTAAATAAATGCAGTAATATGAAAGAGCATAGATAATTCTGGTATCTTAACATTACCTTATTTTAAAATCATATATGCTATTTGTTTTAGGCTTTTAGGATATATAAAGCTTACAAGAACTTGTTTAATTTTTATTTTAACGATAGATATTATATATCAAGAGTTTTATGAGTTTAAACAACTAATATAAGAAAGGTTTGTTGACGACTTTTTTAGAATAAGACATTTTTTTGTTCAGCTGGCATTAATTGTTATGTTGCGAAGATTAGTTAAGTGAATTCGAATTCTGGTGGTTAGATTACTAGGTTCTCAGATAAAAAATTGTGCACCCTGAGTATCGGTTACAATTTTATATAATATAATGATCTAACAATTGCTATAAGAACAAATTTTCTAAGTATAATTTTAGTGTGACAATTGTTGATGTAGAGACTGTTATAAGTGTTAAAGAACAAATTTTCTAAGTTTAATTTTAGTGTGACAATTGTTGATGTAGAGACTGTTATAAGTGTTATCAATTGTTTCGTATCAGAATTTTATATAATGATCTAACAATTGTTATAAGAATAAATGTTTTAAGTTTAGTTTTGGTGAAACAATTTTTTATGGAGAGATTGTTTTAAGTGTTATCAATTGTGTCATACTAAAAGTAAGGTGGACTAAGTTGCACTATAACATATAGATGTGTTATCTTTAGGGTACTAAGTTTAACGTGTTTTGGAAGAAAGACCATAAGAGTAAGCTTAATAAACACCAAGTGTACTCATTTTTTTTGTCGATGTCCAAAAGAATATAATTCCTAAAAGATTTATTGATAACTTTTGCATTGAATCACCTAAAATATTGGGATAAAATTATGTTATTGGTGAAGTTTACTTACTACAACAAGTATCACGCTATCATTGGCATGATTCCTTTAGAAACCTTGTATAGAAGAAAGTGTAACACTTTATTATGTTGATATCAAGATACGGAAACCTTTTAGCTTGATTTGTTTCAATAAGCTATAAAGTAAGTTAGGCATATACAAGAAATGATAAGGACATTGTGAACCAACAAAAATCTTTGGTATATCAAAGAAAGAATTTTTTTGGAGTTTGCAACCCAGAAATTTCCCCATACTTAAAACTATTACAAATGTAGGAAAAGTTATTAGGTTAAAATAGTTAACTCTTAAGTTTATTGGATCATATTAGATTTTTAGACAACATAGGAAATAATTTTACCGTTACCTCTCTCGCTAACCTACATTATGTGTTCCATGTGTCTGAATTAAGAAAGTATATGTTGGATTCGAGTCATTTTGTAAATTATAATAAAGAAAACATTTCTTTTGAAATTGGATTTAACATGATTGATGATTATCAAATCAAGTAGTTAAGGATGAAACCATCAATTTAGTCAAAGTGGTATGAGATGTCAAAAATAGGTGATTCTACCTAGGAGTTGAAGGAAAAGATGTGATAAGACCATGAATTTTGGAGGAAGGAATTTTTTTCTTGTTATGGAGAATGTAAGAACATCTTTTATGAAATTATACAAAGAGTTAAAAATAAATTAAGAATAATATTTAATTATTTTGTTATAATTATATATCTATGTATATATATATACAACAAAACATTTCCTTCTTTATTTATTATAATGATCTCTCTAAAACGCTATTTTCTCTTACTTCGAATTTGTTTTCATTCCTCCTCGTAATTTGAAATGTAGTAAAGTCTAGATCAATCTTATCCTATTAGAATTTTGATTCGAGTAAGTTTTTATTTTCTTTTATATCTCAAACACTTTGTTATTTGGTATGCATAGATAGATGGGATTTTGTGATCACGTGTGTGATATAACTAGAAATTAGATTTTCTATAAGCAAGTTAGGACATCCCTAACTCTTCTCTCTCTTCACAATGATTATTTTAAAAAATAAGATAACTTAAAGTAAGAGAAGTTATCTTAAATTTTTTTAATTAATAAAATATTTTAAAGAAGAATTTTGTTGATATGTGAACTAAACCTTAAATTAGACACAATATGAGTTTATAAAATAAAGAGATTTGATCAAACAATGTTAAGATTAAAATTTTAAATGTTACTTTAAATGGCTGGCAAGTGTATTGTTGAATTTTTTTTAAGAATATTGCTTTGAAAGTATTGAATCTTGTAATTAATTATATTATTTAGTATGGTTTGACGATTGTATTACTTATGAGACAAGTTAGTAGCTCCAATGATATTGAAATGGTAACATTTAATGTTGTATAAAAAAAAACTTTAAATCAATTGAATGATAGTATTTGATGCTCAATTCATGGAGTCAGAATTTAAGTGAGAGAGAAGTCATAAAAAATTTCTCTCCTTTGGGAGTTTAGTTGCTTAAGCGGCTATTTAAACATTTAAGTAAGGTCAATTTCTCTCCTATATAAGTACATCACTTAAGTGTTAGAATTATTGTCCAAATGATAATGTGACCACTTAACTGATATTTTATGGCTTGAGTGATGGGGAATCAATATTGATTCCCTCTCCCCCAAAAAATAGCTCTCAAGCACATACGTTTATATAGATATATTTAAGTGAAATATATTGTGTGCAATTGGATCAAGTAAATGAATATGAAAATTGAAAAATTATAAGAAAACTTAAGAATTGATATACATGTCAAACATGATGATTGTATGAAATAGATGTTACTAAGAGGGTAACACTTTGATTGAATTTGTATGAGTTTTAGTATTGAGTATTTGAGCCATTATTGGAAGGAGATATTCAAGTTATCAATAATCTAAATCACATATATCAATATATTAGACGATGAGAAGTTAATGGATATTTTTGAACATGATTTTGTTTAATATGTGTTAGGAGTTACCACTACAAGAAAAATTGTTATCATCTACTGATATTTACCTACGAATTTGAATCTCTATGTAAATTAGGACTTACCTACGAATTTTACATACAAATTATTATCTATAAGTAAAAGTTAGTTACTTATGGATTTTTTCGTATATAATAACAAAATAGTTTGCACGGAAAAAATTCGTAGATAAAATTCGTATGTAATTTTGGTGGACTAAGATAGAAAATTGTTATCTATGAATACTACTAATTGATTATTACCTAGGGATATTACCTACAAATTTATTTGTAGGTAATTACATACGAATTAAATATGTAGGTAATAGTGTACGAATTAAAATTCGTAAGTACGAATTCAAATTTGTAGGTAAATTACATATAGATAAATTCATAAGTATATATTAGTATTATTATTATTAACATTATTATTAAAATAATTGTAACTATTTTTAATTTTCTAAATATTATTATTAGTATATTTAAGATTAATAATAATAATAATAATAATAATATTTTTTATTATTAATATCAGTAATAATAATAATAATAATAAAAATAATTATAATACGATCAACATATTTATTTGATATAATGATAAAATGTTTTATATATTATGGGATCTGAGTTCAACTTTTTTTCTGCGACAAAATCTTAATAAGGTAAACAGAATTAATAATATCAATAATAAGAGTATGCAATTATGTAATGATTTATTCGTAGGTAAAAATATGTATGTGTATTTGAGTTTATTAAGTTAACTTGTTGAAGTGAATGTGTACGGATTTATTCAAATAATCCTAACTATTTGGTTAAAGACCACATTTATAAGTTTAAAACACCAATGTTTAAATATATTATACAAAGGATATTTTGAAGAGAAAAAAAACTACAACAACTATGGTCTCTTATCTTCTTGATGTGTTTGGTAGTCCAAACACAAAACCTTTGCTCACGTCAACTCATGGTTGGTTTAGTACAGGCAAATGGCAATAAATCATGTGCAACTTCTATACTCTACACTTTCTTGCAAGAAAAGAATCCCATGAACAATGAACATCCCTAATCAAACAATGAAGAACAAGTAAAATTCCCAAGATAGTGTGAGGTAGGTCACACATAATGCAATTTTATTAGAATTTAAGGTTGTATAAAAAGTTACAACAAAATCAAATAGTAAACAAGTCAAGTCATGATATAGTTGAGTATTTAAAATAAAGATAAAAAGAATAATAATATTCATTTTTGTCTTATTTATTTCAATGAGATTGATTCAACTTATTAGTTTGACTAGTTTAGTGTCCATTTCTATATGGTTAAATTTGATTTTGACAACATAGCATAATTGCACAAGCGTCATTGAATGCACTTTAAGAGACATTTGTGTTCCAAATAAATTGAACCATAATTTTAATTATTTCGTGTCATTATTATCGATAATATAACCAAATGGATCCTTAAAAAGATGACTATTTGGTTTATCTAAATTAAGTTATTTATGACTTAATGTTTTCTTTATCAAATATTTTCTTGAATATTTTATAGTTTTAATTTAATAGACAACCATTTTAATGCTAAATGCTAAAGTAATGTAAAATTAGCTAACGATTTTTTAACCACAACAAAAGTGTTAAAAACTAAAGTCATATAAATGATTGTCAACCTAAAGTTATACAATTTAGGTTCATGTAATTACAAAATCAAGTTTAAATTTAAGTATTTATTAGAAGAAAAAGAATTATTTGTATGAAACGGAAAGAATTGATTGTATTTTTTTAACTTTAGATAAATATTTTTATAGCAAAGAATAATAAATAAATTCATGTTGTAAAAGATACTATTATCAAAAGTTTAACCTTTTTGAGTCAAGTTTAGTTTTTAAATAAATATAATTTATTTATTTTCACAATTCAAACCCGTTAAAAAAAGCAAACAAGACTATTTTCAAAATATGAATCTATCAAAAGCAATCCAAAAACTTGTATTATTTGATTACATAATTTTGATAATATTATTATGGAAAACTATTTTTCTAAATATTTAACATGATTATACATACATAATATTCCTACTCAAAATCGTTAATTTATAAAATAACTACGTATTAATTGGTGTAGTTATACACATGCATCCATGTAAATTAAAAAAATTAGCCCCTAAGTTAGTTTTATAATCCAAAGACACATGAGTTTGTAATTATAATAAGCATGTTAGGGTTGATTTGAATGAATGGTGAAATAGCATGGGACTTGGTGGGAAATAGTTGTGATTGGATTGAAAAGATGAGTAAAATTGATTGAGATAATGTTGGAAGTGATGATGGTATTTCCCTTTTCCATCATTTGTGTTAATCTACTTTTTGAAAAGCCTTGGTAAGATGTCTAATAGAGGGTTTCTATAAGCACCTAGGGCTCCCATAAAGGTCCTACAAAGTGGAGGCAAGTGGACTTAAACAAGTTTGAGTGGTTTGTTTCATGCAAAAATAATGAGCAATGACCAAAGATTTTTTTTATTTTAATTAATAATGACCTCAGCATGATTGCTACTATCCCACTATTCAATCTCACGCTCGTCTAACCAATTACTCACTTCCACTATTCTCCCTCAATTTTCCACTTCTTCCTCTCTACTCTTCTATTATATTGTTTCACCCTTTTTCACACTTCTTCTTTCTTCCTCCTCACTAGGTTTCTTTCTTTAAGGAACAACTTATTGAAGTCAAACATGGCCGTATAAAATTTAATTTCATTCATTTTAATCCAATATTTTGCGGTTCCATTTCATCTGTTTTTTGGAGATATTTTATTATTCTTCTCTAAAAAAAATTGTAAACTTATTAAATAAAATAATTATTATACCGTCAATGGGTTAAATGGTTGCAGAGAGCGCGTCAGTATATCATACCGACCAACGACACAAATTTAAACATATTAATTGAAGTGTATATTAGTAATAATGGTAATGTGAATTCTAATTGGAACACGTAACTTAATTAAGACCTAACAGAAAAAAACTTATTAGATACTATAAATAACACAATAATCAAGATAAATATATGTTATTATCATAATATTTATTGCATTCAAATATCGAATATTTACTTAAATGTCAGATAATCTTTTGTAAGTATCCTCCAGCTGAGAGTCAAAATCGAATAAAAAAAAAAATAAGAGAGTTATAAAAAAAAAACCGACTCAATTGTTAGCGGATAAATACTAGTGTTATAATCCTAAAAAAAACAGCTGAAAACTAAAATATAATATACTTTGTAATCATATTTTGATATTATGAATGTATTATAATTATAATAGAATAAATTTTAAAATATTTTTTCAACAGATAAATTTATATACTTTTTATTAATTTTAAATATAATATTATATTTTAATATAGTAAGTAGTTCAGTTCCATTTATTTAGTTCAGTTTGATTTGATTCTTGATTTTTAATTTGAATTTTAGCTGAATTTTTATTGTTTTATTAGTTTCTTGTAAGTTTGATTTTTAACATTCCTATTTCGGAGACAAGGGAAATCACGTCTGGGCAAAATGATAAAAGAGGTGATGTATTCTGCACACATTTTACTTTTGTACGTCAAAATCATATCACCGTTTCTAATTTAGCTATTTGAAAACACATTATTTTTTTTTAATTAGGGGATTATCATAATTTTGTTTTTCAATTTAGGAGAAAGAAACAAATTCATCTCAAATTTTTAAAAACTAAAAACATAAATTAACTTTTCCTCTACCTCAAAAGTTAGCTAATTTATTTTAACCCAATCAATTGTTGAGTCTTCAAATAACAAAATGAAAAGATGGTGTTTCTGCATTTATATATTTTTCTGAACCCGAAATGATAATGTTTTTCTTCTTTATAAGCATGTTAAAGAACAGTGAAGTATTCAGACCTGTAAAACTGATATATGGAGTTCTAATAAGAATCCACACCTGAAGAACTGAATCCACAGCGATAACGTTGTTCAGCATGCTGGGAACATACTTTTCCAATGGTACGCAACTAACACAACATGTCAACAAACATGTTCATTCTAATGATTCATTCCTTTTTTTTCACTTTTCTCACCACATTAATATTATCTTTAATGTTCCAATTCGGTTTTCTGCCTCAAGTCCAACTCTTATCGTGTTTATGGCTCAATCTTGTTTATGTTTTGATGGGCACTTTCCTTTTTGTGTGCGGATTGGTCAAAGGAATTTTATACCTTGTCCTTGGCGAAAACTTAGCAAAAAAAAGTTGGATGTGATTTTTCTTAATATCAGATCAATTAGAGATAAAAACTTAATAATTCAGTATATGGTATAAAATTGGAAAAAAAATTTAAAACTGGTAGAACTATTATTTTTATCGAATAAATATGAAATATTTTAGAATGGTTTAACCTAACTATTACACGGATTTTACAATCGAAACATGAAAAAAAAAATTATGTGATAAGGAATATAATTGTAACTTTAGTTGAAATTTGAAAACTAAAAAGGGTTTGAAGAAAAGATATAAAAACACAAGGTTGTGGGACTTCATTCCGAAGAGAAAGAGTTTAAGCCAGAAATGTTAAGTCAAATCACCTACCGTTTTGAAATTCAGAATTTTATTATATATATACATTTTTTTTAAAAGTTTAGAATTAATTACGATTTTATTTTTAAAAAATATATTGATAAATAAAAAAAATAATGTATATAAATTAATATTGACATCAACTCTAAACAATATAAAATTATATTAAACGGAACATTTGTATTATGAATTTTTTACCTATAAAATTCATAAGTTATTTTATTGGGACATAGTTATGAATATGATAAAGGTCAAAAATCATGATTACTATTGGAGTGAGGTAATAACTTCTCCTACAAAATAACCCATTGTTTGGTGGTACTATCTTCTCCATTTATGATCTTGCCTGTTTATTATTGTGAAGCCATTAAATGAGTTCAAATTCCAAACATGTCTTTCAGTCTCGTTTGTAATGAGATGCTGAAAATGACAATTCTAATGATAACTCTTTAGTTTATTAATAATTAGAATATAATTTGAAATTGTCATACATTTTTTAGAGATCAACATTATGGATACAATATATTACCCCAATACATGCGTTCTAACCCATAGAAGGTGTTGATTGGCTTACAATTTTTTTTTTATAAAAAGCCTTTGGTTATTTAGTTATATTATAAATGGTACTGGTATTTCACGTTCACAATCCTGAAATTACAATAAAAAATTAATTAATGTGTACTATGTGATAAAGCAGAATAATTTTAAATTTATATTCCGTCACTTTGTCACTTTATTATTGATATATTTTATTTTGTAGTTTATTAAAATAACATTTATTTTCGTTAGGAAGATGAAACTTAGAGAATTATTGAGAAACTTCGTTTTTTTTTTTTTATCGAACGGTCATTCTACACATCAGTTTTCTCTCCCCAGACTTCCTGCTACTCCTTGGAGTCCCAGTTGCTTAATTACTGGGTCTTCTAAGGAATGTCAAATGAGGAGAACCTACAAAAGACACTCTGACGCTCAAGTCAGCAAATGATGTTAGAACACAATAATTAATGACGTACCTATTTTTTGAAATGTGCGCTATTTATATTATTTTAATAAACATACTTGTTGGGTTGTGATACATGTTTAGAAGTGTATTACTTAGTTCTTAATGATGATTTAACTTTTCTGAACTTGATTGAGTGTATTTGAACCGAAAGTATCGATTATGGGAGTCGAGCCTTGACATTGACCGTTCGCCCGATACCAGTAAAATATTTTAATACAAATATATAAAATTTTGAATAATTGTGATTTTGTGAAAAAATTGACTGGAATATAGTTTGAGTGGCAGTATTAGGGGCATTTAGATGGATAATTGAACTTTAATCATTTATTTATTTGGGGGGCTTTAATGCTTATCTGCTAAACAAACTCATGTTGACAAATTAAATATTGTGTATATTGATTTTAACGATAAATTTTGTAAAAATGAACTCAAATCAAATTATTTAAAGCATGCCATGTTTTCATTTTATCGAAATTTCTCATACTTTTTTCAAACTTTCTTTTGGTTCGCACCAATAATACCACGTCTCGGGAAATGGAAGGTCATTTCAATCCTTGAAATCCTCCCACAAATAAGGCAAACAGAAAAAAAATTTAATGTTTTATTCATGAGTTGTCTTCATAATCCTTTACATTTAAATTCATATATATATATATGAAATTAATTAAAGTAAGATCTTTTTAGTGTTAGTATAAAAAATTAAGTTTGAAGTTATGGTGAATATATAATTAGAATTTTATTTGTTTTGTTTTATTTAACCATATTATTTCTTTAAAAAAAATTCTCACATTTTTTTTTCTAAATTTTTTAAATAGTTTCTATTTTTTTTTATCTGAAGTCATATTGCATAAGATAACATAATAGAGAACAATTTGATCCAGATTTTTGTTTAAAGTAAGTTTTTATTTCTCTTATATTTCAAATTGTTCTTTTATTTTTGGACTTGTTGAGGTTTTATGGAATGTATGTGAGATCTAGGTTAGGTAGATGAATTTCTGCTAGTTTAAACTAATAATAATACCTTTTACTTGTGAATCAAAATCTGTATTAACAATTTGTGACTTTCCTAACCTGGTTTGGCTTTAATTCTTATTTGAGAAGCCCACAATTAAAGTTAAGGGAATTTAACATGTTTAAGTCTTTAGTAGAATTGAGAAGTTGATTCAAGTTAAAATATCTCAAAATTTAGTAGTTAGTCATAGTTGATGGATGTAAAAGTAGTTTTTTTTAATTTTTTATGTTAAACTAATTTAATATATGTATTTGATCTGTGTTGAGTGAAAATATTGAATTGTTTATATAAATGAGTCAATTTGATAAGTATTACAAAATAGAACAGACATGAACAAACATGAACAAAGATGAACACAAAAGAGTAAACTAAAGACAAAGGATATGAGAATGAATATCTCTTCTTTCTTATTATTCAAATCAAAACAAAAATTGTCTGAATATATATAAGTAGTACACTCATTCTAGGGTTTAACTAAAGAAGGAAAGAATAAATAATTAAATACTAGAATCATGACACACAAAGATAAAATAAAGGTTATTCCCCTCTATAAAGAGAAATAACTGATAATTAGAAAAGATACACCATTATTCTTCTTTATAAAGAGAAACAACTGATAATTAAAAGAGACTCCCAATTAATATTAGGATCCTTGTATAACTCTGGTATCCGTATCCTTTAATAATAAGTGAAATTCAAATGTTGATATTTAAAAATTCAACTTGAGATTATCTCTCAAGAAGGAATTGTAGTTGAATGTTTATTTGGAATTTGTTTATAGATAGTTGAATCATTTTGTTGATGTTATGAGTTATATAATAGCTATATATGACCATTTGATTGATGTTATTCACTTTGGAAATCACATTCGAGGTATTTTAGTTTGTTGACATTTTTTTTAAACTTGTGAGCAAGGTTAGTGTCTCTCCTGAGATGGATTTTTGCTGAAGTGATAAAATGGTCATTCAAAAGATAATGTGAACGAGACAAGACCTAAAGATGTAGCAAAGAGGTTAAACAAAACTATAGTCATACTTAATACATGAGCATGTAACTTTACATGATGTATTAGGAAGCAAAACAAGACTAAGAGACTATTTTTATTTATTGACTAGTATTTTGTTATAACAAATAGTGTATAGAGTTTTTAGTTTTGGATCCTAAGGTTCCAATATTATTGTGTTAATAATAGTTTGTACAAATATGGATAAAAATTTATATGCTTAGTTATAAATAGTGATACTTAAAGCTTGTAGAGACATTACATATAAAATGTGATTTTATCTATAATCTAAAAATTTATATTCACACTTATTGTCCGAACTTATTCTTTAATATAAATAATACTTGAATTTTTAAATCAAATATAGAAATAAGTATGTACATATATATTTTTATTGTCTTAAATTACAAAAATACTCTTAATTTATTTAGAAAATAAATTATGTAATTTATATTTTGAAAATTATGTAATTACAATGGTTTAATATCACTTTTGATCCAATATTTATCACAATTACTCAATGTGGTCATTTAGTTTTTTTTTCTCAACATAGTATCCAATTTTATTTAAATGACTCAATTTGGTCCCTTTTATTAGATTGATATTGATGTTGTCAAAAGGGTGATGATTTGACATTTACAGATGAACACATGAAAAACGATTTAAAATAGTTGTACAATGGCACCACATCGCTTTGGAATCTACCATGTCACTCTTATCCTCTTCCTCGCTCAAGACGTCCTCCGAGGTTTTCGGCTCCGTGGTCTTCTTGGACCATTTCCTAGAAGATGTGGTATGAATAGGAGCCTCAGGTTGGTTCTTGTTGGCCTACGTTCAGCTTAGAGAAGCTTCCCATATCTCATATTGGGCCTTCACTGGGAATGCAAACTCTCTTTCTAGACCAGTTCAAACCTGGAAAGCAACACGAACTCATTGGAATCAGTGTCCTTCGCCATTGATTGAACCTATTTGTCGTAGAAAAGACACAATAATACTAAGAAATGATGGAAGATCCCAAAAAATGTGTGAATTGTGCATACAAATGGGGAGTTTGAACGAGAGGATTGGGTTGGAAAGGGAAAGTTAAGGTTTGGAGAAAAAAAGGGCAATAATGAATAATTTGGGAATTGGGGTCAAATGAAAAACGTAGAAGAGATCTTAATTGCTTAAGAATTTGATTTTCCATATTAGTGAAACTCTACAAGACTTACCTCACACTTACCACTTTCAAAATGGGACGAAATTTCTACAACCAAGATCAAAATTCATATTTGTTTTTTGTGGGATTGTGTTTTAAAGTTACTTGGATGTGATGGAGACAGAGGGTGGAAAAATGTATGAAGGGGACAAAGAATTTTGTAGACTTGTGTTGGTTTATGAAGTGGTGCGTTATGTTTTCTATGTCTAGTGTGTATGTATGTTTAACTTATGACATGTGAGTTATGATACTTGAAAGAAAGGGAAAGAGGAGAGAGTAGAGGAAAACAAAATAGAGGTTGCAAAATCGCATAATCAAAGAGAAAAAAATATTTTGATTGTCTACATTTTTCAGAGCCTTGCAACAAATTTCTGAAATAAAAGGGACCAATGTTTTTCAAAGTCTTACAACTAATTTCTACAACGAATGCGTTGTAGAAGTTGGAAATCGGATTTTTGCTTTTGTCTTCAATCTTCACAAGAGGGACTATAAAGGCCACACAATAATATATTTTCAACCTTAGAAAATGACCACAAAGGCCACTAATGGGTCTTTTATTTTTCGGCAAGCGGATCGAGTCAACTGCAGTACAAATGATAAGGGGTTGTTGTATCCTTAGGGACTAATGCTAATGGTTAATGCAACAAATGTGTCCTTCATTATAAAGTGTGAAAGTGATCATGAAAAGTTGTGCAAATAAGGATGATTCAAAAAGAAAATAAAGTTCGTGAGGTTAAAACTTGGTGTAAAAAGAAGATGTTCTTAGATGTATGAAAGTATTTGAATAAACTTTGTAAATCTCTTATACTCGACTAGTTATAAATAACATGAGATTCAAGTTCACTACTCTATAAGCCCAAATCAAGTTAATTCCTTAATCATTGTTATATAGAAATCAAACTACCATAATCAATCCCTTAACTTACAATAGTTTGTTTTTTGGAGTATTTTGAAGCATTTCATGTCAAACACATTCTCGAGTTTGAATGATTTAACTTAACTCAAAATAAGAAAGTATTTTCCAGTATCATTCAATTTCTAAGATCAATAATAGTGATTTCTCAGCTATCAAGCTTTAAGCGCAAATCAAATCAATGAACTTAAAGAAACATATGCATTTATAAATAATAGAGCACATAAATGTTACATTGTTCTTTAATCATAACAAGAGGAATTTAGCTACTCAAGTTAATGTTTACAAGACAACTCAAGATTGAATAGCTAACAACTAAGGACATATGACTTTGCATGGTGCGCTTAATTTGTCTATTCTTTCTTCACCTCATATAACCTTATTTTCTCTAGACCAAGCCTTTCTATTTACAATGTTGAGTGTTGGACTGTGTTTCACAATTGATTCGCTCAACACTTGGGGAATCCACTTAGAAAATTGGATTTTCTGATTAATTAATGTGTGCACTCAACTCATTTCCAGCCCAACCAACAAATTGACTTTCCTAGGTCTCAGGATTTCCTCTACGCTCAACGCTTGATGGTCATTGCTTAACAACTCATTCTTAAGTTTAAGTTCTTCTTTAACACATATTTGCTCAATGGTTCTTCTAGGAGCTCAACACTTCAAGAGCTTTGATTTGCATATCCTATGCCATCAATCCGCTCAGCGCTTAATGTATGCGCTCAACAGATGGTCCCATTTTTCTCATCCATGGCTTTGTTTATCTTTTTCCTCTAATTCTTTCAAGATTTCAATGCATCATATAATCATTATAAGTGGGAAGAAGTTAGTCTTTATACTAAATATTTTCTATTTTGCCCCATTTAGGTGCGCCTAAATTGATGTAATATCTAAGACTATTTGACACTTATTAACCACACAATATCCACCTGAGTTTAAAATGCCACATATTACCATGTCTCACTCTATCATTAGTTAGAGTAACACGTTAATAAAAAGAGACCAAATTGAGTCATTTTAACAAAATTGAATACTACATTGAGACAAAAAAATTGAGGGACCATGTTGAGTAATTGCGACACATATTAGGACAAAAAGTGGTATTAAAAAATATAATTTACTCTTTGTTGTTTGATATTGAAGAGAAAAAAATATGTATCTTTTATACGTTGAATCTTTGACAGTACCATATTTATTTTCTTTTGATTTTATTAAAATCACGAGATTCAAATGAAACAAAAATTTCATATTCATTAAGATCAAGAACAAAGATAAGGATAAAATTTTACATAATAAACAATGAGAAATATAATCAAACACACATATGAGGAGTTATGATCCCCATCCAATTGTACAAAATTTGTTTGTCCAGTAATTTTTGTGTTGTCATTGTTGATGTGTCTCCACATAGAAAATAAAAATGGCTTAGTTAAATTTTAAGTCTTTCGTTAATTTGAGTATTCTTAATTGAGTTCATATTAAAAACAAAATTGTTCTTAAGTATCCCAAATCTTACAACTTTTTAATTAAGTGTCAAAAATATTTTATAAAACTAGTTAGTAAATATAAAAGGATATAACTATATAAATTATGTTATATAAATAAAATTTGTTTTTTAGAAGAGAATATAATATTATTGATGGCAAAGCCCCCAACCACACACAACCACATAATAAGAAGGGTGAAGACCAAAAGTCTGTTTATGGATTTATTTACAAATATGAGTCGAATTGGGCTTTTGTTTATCTTTGTATGCCCAATCAAGATGACAACTCTAGGATGAAGAAATGTACAAAGCATATACTAGAGTTTTGGTCAAAAGAACACAAGAAGATTGAGTTTCGACTAACTAATCAACATTATTTTTGGGTCAAGCTTTAACTTAAATAAATTGTATAAAGTTGTTTAGGATTTTATGGGCCATGTATTGGGCCTAGTAGCATAAAATAATTGGACCAAATATTTGGGCCAAGTAACACAGGTTTTTGGGCTTGTATTTGGACCAATAGTAGAACATGTCTAGTTAGGGTTAGAAGTGGGCTTCTTTGAGCCTAATGTAACCCTAGAACGAACGTATAGGGCATAATATAGGACAAAAATTACCTTGGCAAGAAGCACATAGACGTCCACATGGCAGCTTAAGAGTGGAGAGGATTTAGCATGAAAGGTGTGAGCTACACATGGAAAGTATGAGTCCACATGACACCTTCTCATTGAAGAGTTTTATTTTAAATTTTCAAAATTTGGCTCCAAAATGTTCAACCCCTTCCACTATAAATAAGTGGGCAAATTACATGAAAAGATAGATTAATATTAGAGTTATGTTGCAAAATTGCAAACTTATAACTTTCCTTTGTTTTGCCTCTCCTTAGGTTGGACACCTTTGTTGACCTCCTCTCCCTTTTCCAAGTGATTAGCCCTCATCTATCACTCTCCAAAACACCTCAAAACACTCCAAGCTCCATGGAAATTATGAGTTTTGCCTTGGCTCCATTCCTCCATTGCTTTCGCCTCCAATTCGAAGTCAACTAGTGCTAGTTTCACAACCATGAAGAAGAAACTCTATCATTTATATAATTATACTTTATATTTCTTAAAAATAATTAATATTCGTTGAAAAATTTAATGTTTCTATATTTTTCTAAAAGTTGTATATGTTTTTAATTTAAATAAGTCATTTTATCAAAAAATCAAAATGAGTATTGATCAAATTTAATTTTAATTATTTTTAAAAATATTATTTTTTACTTATCAATTTAAGCTACTTTTCTTTTTATAATTCTTATTGTGTATAATTTTCGTATATTGATTACTTCAATTTCTAATATTAAATCCTTTTAAATTTAAATTAAATACAAAATTAAAAAGTAACTCGAAAAAAATACTCAAAATAGTATAGTAATTAATAGCTTCTATTAAATTAAAAATATGAAAAAGAATAAAATGAATTAAAGATAATAAGAAAATGTATTGAAGTGTAAAAGGTGATAATAAAAAATTAAATAAATTACATGCTACAAACCAGTTAAAATAACTTAGAAACTTAAAAACTCCTAAAATAAGTTACCAAACATTTTTATTTGGTCAAACAAACTTATAAATAACTTATTTGTTTTGTCAAATATACTACAAGATTACAAACAATGCATCACAGTAATATTCTATCTTAAATAAGATACAGTTACATTTAAAAAATATATAGTCCAAAATGAAAATAGGAAATTTATTTTTTTATTGGATGCACTAAGTTATGTCCTTTATATATATATATATATATATATTACCTAATACGGTCCTTACTCATCATCATTGGAAGATTAGTTTCTTAGTGCATATTTTTCTTTATTTGGGTCTAAAGCATTTATTTCCTTCATTAAATCTTTAGGTTTAACCATAAATTACTCCCACATGTCGTTATTTGGATTAAGAGATTAAGAACACCTTTGGATACAAATTACACACACAACAAACCCTAAATTACACAAGTTTAGTCTTCCAATTTAAAAGTTATTAAAAAGAGTATGACTAGGTCTTTTATTAATGATTATTTTTTATTTAAAATTATTTTCTTTATATATTTTATTTTCAAAGGATAAGCAATTACACAGCCATTGTGCTTAACAATGAGGAGTATGTGAGGTAATCTTTGCCACATATGATTCAAATGCAATTCAAATTACTCGATTACCTTTCAATCATGTGCACCATCATCTTCACATCCGCACCATTATCACTCTACGATTATGAACCATCATACCAACCTCAACAATCATACCACAAACAACCACACTTGCTAGCCTCATCAAACCTACCATCCCACCTTATGCCTAAACATTCCCACCTAGCCAAATTTTGGGGATTAGGGAAAAACATTCAATCATACCCCAATTATTTATGGGTCCATATGTAAACATAGAGAAAGAGCAATCTCAACCAATCTCACAACAACCATTAGGAGAGCATGAAATTGTTGGTCTTCTTATTGAAGTGTTTGATCCTTTTAATGAGAAAAAAAGATGATGTTGAATTTTAGGATGATGAAGACAAGAACCAACTAGATTTAACACCAAGGAACAAGTACAAGATGCCATCGACCATTTCCATATTCAAAACCATTGCACCTACAAGGTGGAGCTTTTAAGTCAAACAAAGTTTGTGTTGCAATCTGCTCATCCTGTGTGTGCCTGGAGATGTAGAGCAATCTCGTGTTCAAAATATCAATGCTCATAAATAATGAAGTTGGAAGATGAACACACTTGTGTTTCCCCCAATGATTTCACTAGACCATAAGAAGTTCTGGTCAAAGATGATTTCATGAAATTGTGAAGGTTAATCCATCAATACTAGTGTCAACGATTATAACTCACATCATACACTATTATAACTCACATCAAGTTAAGTATGGGCTACACAGTGAGCTACCAGAAGGTATGGCCGAGCAAACAAAGTGTCATTGGAAATGTAAAAGACAACATATCACGACAAATTGTTGGATGAAGACTACATATTCTTCAAGAGGGTCTTCTGAACATTCAAGTCATAGTCATGCATTAATGGTTTTTGTTACCGTAAGTTAGTTGTTTAGATTGATAAAATATTCCTATATGACAAATATAGATAGACTCATAATACCCATCACATTAGCTAGCTTGAAAGGTGAGATAGCTATTGTTTGGTTCTTTTTATTGAGGAACCTACTAGGTACATCATTCCACATTCGAACATTGCTTGTGTTTCTACTTCTCATAAATTGATGTATGTGTTTTAGACAAATTGTATTCCATGTACCATGTTGACATTAGTTTAATGAATACAATTTTAACTATTTTTTCTCTTAAAATTATTGTTCTTTATTTAACTATTTTATCACATAACAAATACAAATTTTTGCAAATAACATTTTAAGTTAATTCAAATTTAAATTTTTAAAATAGAAATAGTTTTACCTTTTTACGATTTGGTTAACATAGCTCTTAATAACATGGTAGTAAGTATCGTGCGACTCACGATACCAATCGCACGAAACGATACAGTTCATGCCTCCCACGATACGAATCACACAAATAATCGTTTTTGCTCATGTATCGCAAATGTATCGTGTGAATCGTAAGACGAATCGTTAAATCGGAGAATCGTTTCGTATAATAAATTGGAATTTAAAATCCTAATTTCAAAATTTTACCACGCGAACCTCTTCTCCTCTCTTCTTCTCCTACTCTACACAAACCTCATCTCCTCTCCTCCAACAACAACGACCATCAGACTCGTGACAACAAGAGGAGTGATGTCGGACAACAACAACTTTGTGGAATCGTGCAATTGTTGAGGCGTGGTGGTCGCTGGAGGCACGTGACTGTATGCACGGTGAAGAGAGTAGAAAACAGAGAATGAAGCAAAGTAGGAGCGCAAAAGAGCATAAAAGAGAGTGAAGCAAAAATTAGGGAGTGATTAACTACTTAGGATTTTTTTCTATTATCTTGGATTTTTAAAAATGTGTAAAACAAAAAGATAGGCAGATATTATGAGTGTACATGATTGTTTTGTTGTTGAAGAGGGTGTTTTGATGTTTGAAGAGGGAGCTCCAAGTAAAAAAAAGAAAGAGAGGTAATTATTTTTGTTTAGAACTTTTACAACTTACAACTTACAACTTGAAAGCTCAACAAACTAGAACTAATTAAATTTATTTATTTTTGTTTTGCTAATATAGGTCCTAGAGATTTAAATACTAAGACCAATAAAAATGAAAAATCCATAGGAGATGAGGAAGACATTGAAGAACTTTTTGTAGAAGATGAAGATTACTTGAGTAATGTAGACGTTGGAGAGGAAGACAATGAAATATGAATGACTATGATAATTGCATCTTTGCATGTTTACATATCTTATATATTGAATTATATGTTACATTTTTTAGTGTTTGTGAATCTTACGATTCACAATACGGAACGATTCACGATTCAGAAAATCAAATCTCTAATACACTACTTGTATCTCAATTCAACTACCATGCTTAATAATACTTGAAAAAATATTCAAAATCACAACCTTCGAATCAAATTTTATTGAACAGAATTAATCCAACAACAATAAATGCAAACATATCTTATTGATCATTGCTTTCCTTCAAGGCACATTGATCAACAATATGTATAGTTGCACAGTTGTCCATGCTTTGTTTTTTCTCCAGGTCACATTGATCAACAATTTCTACAGTTGTTGCACAATCATCCATACATTATTTTTCTTCACAATACACTAATCAACAATTTATACAATTTTACAATCATTCGTAATTTACTTTGTAACAAAGTATACATGCATACTTTACTTTGCTTCAAGGCATATTGATCAACACATAAGAATCTCACTAGCACCAATGCTTTCATAATAGTGCATCCTAAGTGTATCTACACTAGTGTATTCATTATAGTAGATCCTATCTATATCATTGCTTTAACAACGCACACAGATCATGCTTATTTGTCATTTAATAATTGTTCAACTATAAATTGAACCATCTACCTATTTAAAACCATTGCATCAAAACACACACTGATAAACTCATAGATCACAATCTAATTAGGTATGATGCTACTAAAATATTAATAAATATCCATGTATGTTAAATGATTGTTAGTAAGTTTCAATCTTCTTTTAATACAATAATTAATTGTACACTAAGTTTAAAAGATCTACAAAAGAAATTATGATGCTTTTAAACTCAATTACTGCAAACTCTTCCACAAATTTCAACCTCATCACTTCCACTACTTCGGAAGACTTCCAATGGGCCATCATAATGTAAAGTCGAAATGATTACGGTTTAACATACAAATGTTGCAACCCTAGAAGAATAACAATCCAACACAATTGGTCTTTCGATCAAATATTTCACAGCATAACAAAAGTATTACAATATGAAGATCGTAAACAAGTCCTGAAAATCAACTACCAACATTCGGTTTTAGTTCTTAATAAAAAATTATGCACAACTCAATACAAGTAAAAATTGATGTTGATGTGTCACAAAAGATCAATCATCAAAAAAGGACTCAACTTTTTCAGTCAAGCGTGTACCATGAAGAATCATGGGACAACATCAAATTGTTTGTCAAAACCAACAATTTACATAGAACAACACTTGATGATGGTTTGTAACTTACTAGACAATATCTACATCGACCAACAATGTATAATAAAATTCATACTTGAGTGAGTATATATCCATTTGATTTTAATTGTATTTATGTTCTTTCCATTCACGTACATTCTTTCATGCACATTTAACTCAAATTAATGGAATTTATATTACTCTTAAATAAATATTTAAATGTTTCTTCATTAAATATAATTTGATATGTTGTTTAAATAAGCTTTTTCCAAATATTATTACATAAACTTATTAATATATTTGAGTAATATATAAAACACATCCTATCTTAAATAACTATTCCATGCCAATTTTAAATGTGATCCTGAACAAACTGAAGATCCAATTCAAAGTGTGTGTTCTTGAATGCATTATAGGATAACAAACAGGAAGACGAACTAGAGAGACCTGATGGTTTTAAATGTGATCCCAAACAAAGTGAAGATCCAATTCAAATTGTGTCGTTCTTGAATGCTTTATAAGATAGCAAGTAGGAAGATGAACCAGAGAGACCTAATGGTTTTAAATGTGATTCCGAACAAAGTGAAGATCCAATTCAAAGTGTGTCGTTCTTGAATGCATTATAGGATTCACACTGAGTAAGACCACTCCAAAATTGTTCAAATAAATGTTGGGTGGAGATGTAAGAATGTGAAGTTCTGATTGTAACGATTTTTAGCCATAAAATCTCTACAGAACAACAATTATGCAACGTATTCAACTTTTGTGCTACTTCTAGAAACAACTTTTTGTTTATGGGACGACCACGACTTGATCAATATTAAACACAATATCATGTTGTAGATTTACCATCGTTTATATCATTTCCCACTCTGAATCACTAAAGCCCGTGATTTTAGAATTGACGCTTTGTTGAATGAGTAAGCCATGATGCATTGTTCCTTTAAGATAGCATAACATTTGTTTTATTGCTTTCTAATGGTGTTCTTGAGGAGCATGCATGAACTGACACACTTTATTAACTACAAAGGAGAGTTCGGGGCAAGTAATAAGGATGTACTAAAGCACCTACAATAGATAGAAACATCGAAGGATCTGAGAAGGAAGCAAAAACATCTTGTTGAAGTTTCAGAGACGAGACCATAGGAGTATGTTGAGGAGTCAGCCATGTGAGTCCTATGCAGGAGGTTCGAATATATCAACTCTGAGATAAATGAAGTTTACCATCTTTGAGGGTGAATACTTCAATACCAAGAAAATGATGAAGTCTACCAAGATTTTTTAGGGCAAAAGAAGAGCTGAGAGTGGAAATAATGTGTTATCTCAATAAACAATGATCTTGTGATTATGATGTCATCTACATATATTAGAACAAACAAGGTTGAAGATTTAGTGAAACAAACAAACATAAATGTGTTACTAGTAGTATAATGAAAACCAAAGTTGTTAAGAGTACTACTTAACTTTTGAAACTAGGACCGAGGTGCCTGTTTGAGGCCATAGATTGCTTTGTGATGTTTGCACACAAGATTCGGATTGTCAGAAATGAACCCTGGGGTTGTTGCATATATACTTATTCCCTAGGATCTCCGTTCACAAAAGTATTGTTGACATCGATATGTTGAATTGGCCACTTGGAAGAAACCACATGTGCTAGTACAATCCGAATAGTTGTTGGTTTCACCACTGGACTGTATGTTTCATTGTAATAAATTCCTTTTGTTTGACTGTAGCCTTTTGCTACTAAACATGCTTTATGTCTCTGAAACGTGCCATCAACATTATACTTGTTTTTAAATTCCATTTACAGCTTACACAATTCGCTCCCGCTAAAAGAGAAGTAAGCGTCCATGTGCCATGATTGACAAGAGTGGTGTATTCATCCATCATAGCTTGAGACCATTGCTTTGATGATAAAGTTTCTTAACAGTTTTAGGTTCAAAAAGGACAAATGACAGAGACATAGTATATAGCTTTGTTTAAAGATTCTTGATTTTGCTCTAGTAGTCATATGATGAATATTGAGGGGAGGATTGGGATTAAGGATATTAGCAGAATCAGAGTAGAACGAGAAGTGGTAGAATGTGTTTGTGAAGGTGAGTAGTTCATAGAAGAAGGAATAACATCAGTAGTAGTATCATGCATAGTACTCACAACAATCAAAGAAGGAATAGTAGTAGACAACATATCATCATTGTGAGAACTAGTAATGAAACCATAAGCAAGCATGAAGTAAGGAGCACACATCATTAAACACTACATGAGGAGAAATATATGTTTCTCCATTTGAAGAGAGACATATATATCCCTTATTATGTAAACTATATCTAAGAAACAAACAACATGAAGATCGAAAATCTAATTTATGTTTATTATAAGGTATTAGAAGAGGAAAGCAAGCACAACCAGATGTTTTAAAATTTGGAGTAATCTAGATTAGTATTGAATAACATGTGATAAAGTGTTTTACCATGCAAAGTGGAGGAAGGAAAAACATTAATAACATGAGTTGCGATGATGAAGACTTTTGCCCAAAACTTAACAGCAGACAACATGGTGAGACCCATGTCGGTTATGTGACGATGTTTCCTTTCTATGGCCCCATTTTGTTCGTGTGTGAGGGAAAATTAGACAATGATGAATGGCATGATCATTTATAAAAAATTTAGAGACAATAAATCCCTAGCATTATTTAGTTTGTATAGCTTTTTAGTTGAAATCCAGTTTGATTTTCGGAGAAAACTTTGAAACGAGTTAACGTTGCTAGAGCTTGAGATTTAGTATGTAACAAGTATGTCCATGTATATTTAGAGTAAGCATCAAGAAAAGACATATAATACTTGGCCTTGTTTGAAGCACAGGTTGGACCCTATATATTAATATAAACCAACTGTAAAGGCTAAGTATAGACAATGTTTGATAAAGAAAAGGAAGTTGATGAGTTTTACCAATAACACAAGCATCACATAAAGCAAGTTTATCATCATAGTAAATATTACACTAGTTCAAAATCTTTTGAACAACCGAATAACTACAATGACCAAGTCTAGTGCACCACAAATAATTGGTTTTACAAATTTAAAAAGTATAGTTTGAAGTAATAGTAGATGAACACAGATCGGGAAACACTTATAGATCGTCTTTAATTGTGTCGTGAAGTAAGCTTTGTTTGGTGCCTTGATGTTTAACATAGCATGAGTTAGGATAAAATTCAAAAATAGACATTGTTACCGTGAGCCAATTTGGATACACTAATCAGATCTTTGTTTATCTCAAGCACATGTAAAAGATTATTTAGAACAAGTTTAGCATGAGTATGTGGTGAAATATAATATGCAAAACCAATATGAGATATATGCATACTTGTTCCATTACCTAGTTGAACTTTTTTAGTGTCGTGGTATGATTTCTTATCATTGAAAACGGATGGATCATTGCTTATATGGTGAGACACACCAATGTCAGGGTACAAGATAGAAAGGATTGAGTGCCAAGAATGGAAGATTCACACAATCTTGATTTGTTGAAGATGAAAATTGAGATAGATTGGCTTGGAAAGGAGAGGAATTAGCATGTACATGCAGGTGCCAACAATGTGTTGCAGTGTGACTAATCTTTCCACAAAGTTGACAACGTGGTCTGTGATTCTTCCAGGATGAAGAAGCGGTTGAATTCCAAGAGTTATGCTGAGGTGGTCTTGCACTAGAAAACCAAGAAGAATTAGGAAATGATGGTGGTCGTGAAGTCATGTGGCCACCACGAGAAAAATTTATGTTGAACATAGGTCGCTGAAACTGGGACTAATGGTAGGGAGGAGCAATTGTCGTCGTATTGGCTTGAAGGTAGAATGAGAGAGCTTATGTTTGTCAAACCTTTCTTCTTGAGCGAATAATACGATATCAATCTTGTCTATAGTGTATGGGTCAGTGTGGGATGTGACAACAATAATGAAAGGGTCGTAGTCTTCAAATAGCCCATCAAGAATACTATCAATGTGGTCTTCCGCAAAGATAGGAACACCCATTGCTGCTTGAATGTCCACAAATTTCTTTATGTCCTGAAGGTAAGAGGTGATATACCTATTGTTCTTGGGATTCTTAAGTTGAAGTTTGACTTTCTTGATTTTGGCTCGAGTATGAGAAGCATAATATGTCTCAAGTCGCTGCCATATCTGAGCGGAAGAACGTAACCCAACCATCTTGGTGCGAACATAGGGTGCCATTAAAGCAAGAAGCCATGTGACGGTCAGTTGGTGTTGACGATATTGAAGGAAAGCCGCAAAAATTGTGCAATTGGATTGATCATCAGAGGTTGTGTATTGAGATGGAACATTCGTGCCTTCAAGAAACTGCATCAGATTGAGACCATCAATGGTAGCAAGAATTTGTTGTTTCAAGAGCAGGAAATTGTCATCATCAAGCTTGAGCAAAAGCGGTGTTGCAAATTGATGAAGGGTAGAGGAAGGGGAAGCCATCGAAGAATGTGGCGGACAAGACACAGTGTTAATCATCGAGGAGGACAAATCAGGCAAATCAAAGGTCATGAAGTACGAGAAAAATAGCTCATGATACCATGTTAACGTGAATCAAATGAATCATATGTAAGAAAGAAACAAATGCTATTCATTCAGCCAAACTCTGAGATAGAGAAACGTTTGTTATATATAGATGACACAAGCGTGTGTCTGATATGTCTATATAACTACTTTGTTATACTTTGTGTCTGCGTCTACTTCTTTTGTTGCGTCTATTGTTGGCTATGGTTAACAATGTGCAAAACAATTTATAACTATTTTTTTCCTTAGCCTCAGATGATTGTAGAAAGAAAAACAATTTCCCCCTAAAATTTAAGCAAATCCAAACATGCTTTGACTAACATCTATACAAATTCACCAAAAAAGAAGAAAGAAAACTAATATATATGCAATGGAAAATGTTTGCAATGACTGGGTTCAAGGCTATAATATGATCTAGAAATGGAAAATGTCATTCACATAAATGATGACAATTTCATCTATCAAATTTATAGCTCAATAAAAAAATATTGACACGAGCACAACTTACACGGAACAAATGTATAATGCAGAATTTTAGAGGTTTAGAATACCTTACTCTATGTTGTTACTTGTATTTGTCCATTATCTTTCTAGCTTCTTCCACTGGATCATCCATAGGAGTGGAGGTAGTTTCTCCGTTCCCTCTAGGTCCTTGATCTTTATTGAATGCTAGGTATGCAAAGTATGAAAGTCCTATAGTGGCCTATCAAAGAAGAAATTCACTTGGATTAAACACAGCATATAGCAGTGAAGTGAACAATCACCAAAATTTAGGATACATTCAGAATTTTTATTTTTGTGAAAATACATTCAGCTTCAAAGACAATTTCAAGGGGAACAAACATCCCTTTTCCTATGTAAAGTTTCTTTCAGATACCCTTGTATGGCTTGTATTTAATTGTCAAAACTGCTATCCATAAACAAAACAACATATAGACTTTTGAAATCATCATAAGAGAGCCATGTACTCGACCAAAATGGTCAATGGTGTACTGATGACCACATTTTACTGGAAGACAAGACAAGAAAATTAAAAACACAATTTGCCACTGTATGTCATGGCTGAATAATGCAAGCTGCACAGATTGATACATATAACTTTATCAGGAAACATATATAGCTGCATAAAATTGCACATGCAACTACATGATTTCGACTGGTTACTATTTAAACCCTTTTTTTTCAATAACTGTTTATAGCTACTTGTGTAATTTGTCAATTGGAAAATAGCTACAACAGATGCAAACATTTCATCTCAATGGATAGAAATTGTTGAAACTATCAGTGAAAAAATAGGTCACGGAAGTGTCCTCAAAACGTATTGAACATTGATTGTCACTTTGACAAAGGAAAAGTCCTGTCCGGGAAATATTTACTAGTTTTGTCATTTTTTATTTTGTCAGCTCCATCCAGCAACCCACTGCCTTCATGTTCACTAAGTCTCTCAAAGATTCTTGAGTTCATGACATTTGTAATAAGCTTATTATACTTATGCTCTAGTTTGAGGAAGAGTGTTAAAGATATAATTTGATTATATGTTAGATTTTGATTTGATTACATTAAATAGGAAGTCATGATATAATTTAATAGGGAAATCGCAGAGTGGTACCATCCTTTGTGATAAGTTTTGTCAGTGTCAGTGATCCTTTTATCATAATTGATAGCCTCACCCAAAATTATTAGACTATAAAACATGGTTTTGGCACTGTTGAACCATGGAATCGATATTGTGACCTAAATTTGTTGATTCCTTGTCAACACAATATAAAACAAGTTTGTCTCTCAATATTGAAGCGGCAGTAGTAAGCAAAAATTGACTTTACCATCATGCATGACCATGACACAACTGATTTCATGCTAAGAATCTGTATTATAAAATAAAATAAGAATCCTCAAATTTTAATTTGATAACGTAAGTCAGATGACTTACCAAGATAAAGAAAGCAGTAGAGAGGAATGCCTTGAGTACAAAAAGCGTAACACTCAAAGCCACAATTGTTACTGAAATCCTTGCTATTGGCCTTGGAACAGAATTCTAGCATCAGAGTAGAGAAACACAAAAATCAGTATTTTTAACAAATTTGAGAGGTGGGCTTGAATATATCTAACAGTAATATAATGTTTGAAGGGAAATTCTGACTTACAGGAACCAGATTAGTCCCTGCCTCAATTCCATCCCTTCCAACTCTCCATGCATTCTGCAGAACTATTTCATAATCACAGCAACAGTTGAAACAAAAGACAAAATGATCAGGCTTCTTAGAAAAGCAAAAAAATGGTAAAAGGAAGTAGGCAAAATAAATTGACCAGAATTGATACAGAACAGCCCAGCAAAAGATCAATGTTCCCCATTCAAAAAGTGCAAAATAACAAGGTACTCTAAACCTGCAACAATTCATAATAAAATGATGTTTTCCTTTCAATAAAGATGGCACTTAATGACCATTTGCCAGCATCATGTTGACCCCTCATGAAATTAAGAAAAGGCATGCAATTACCAGGTTTAATCAATAATAGTTGCTATCATAAAAGGATCATATCATCGACATAGTCACAAGTATAGGAAATTTGTTGTTAAAATAGCTGCAACGAAGAAAATAATCTGAAGGTTATATTGATAGAGGTGACTCAAAATTTTAACCACAAATTGGCAAAGGAGATAAATCATATGCATTAAACCCATTTAACCAAAAACTATCTCATTTTTAATATTTCTAACTTCAATAATAACAGTTTCTTCACTAACATCCAGCAATCATCTTCTTATCCACGAAACTCTCTGCTAACAACAAAACCCCTAAATCAAACTTAAAAATCACCACCCTTCACCTTTTCTAAACATATAAAAAATAATTCAATAAAGAACAATGAGGCCAACCTTTAAGAAAATTTGATTGTGCTGCGAAAACTACAAAAGTGGGACGAGGCTTCTGCGTTCTGGAACTCTTGAAATGAGTGATTGAAGGGAAAGGTTGATTCTTTAACCTCAAAAGGGGATTGGGTAACCGAAACTGATGATGGGAAGGAACCAAGGTTTGGTTTTGGCGGCAATTCGAAAAACCAGAAGCCACAAAACAAAAATTGCGAACAACAGTGGAAGCAGACATTTTTTCTCTGTCTCAAATATATTAACTTAGAAAAAAAATACTTAAATTACTTTCATTCAAAGAAGCTGTGGTTTGTTTGAGGCACACATTGTGGAAGAAGAAGAAGAAGAAGTGCACTGCAAATGGAGGTGAGTTGCGACAAAGTGAGGTAGAAGAAAGAACATAGTAGCATTGTAGTCCTTTGTTCTCAGCCTCACAAAGTTGGGCCCATAAGATGGTCTTCAAGCCCAAGTATTTGTATCCCTTTCTTGTGTGAAAGGAAAATGAAAAAAAATAAAATAAATAAATATATATATATATACTAACATTTAAAAATCATAAATATATAAAAAAGAAATTATCCTTATATTCACATTTGTTTAATTTTAAAACACACATTTATGTTTTCTAAATCTTTAATAAAATAATAATCGCATCTTATTTAGCATTTAAAAGGTATTTTACCTTCTTACATTTTAAATAAAATAAAATTGATTTTTCTTATGTTTTTAATAAAGTAATTTGTATGCTCCTTATTTTATTTTAAAATAAATATTATTAAAAAATAAATATTAAATTATTTAATTATTTTACATTAATATTATCTAAAAAATTATGTTGTGACTCAATTATAAATTGTCTTATAAAAATATAAAAAAAAATATTTTTATGGAAAAACATTGTTTTAATTAAATAAAAATATTTATAAAATATATTATTAATATTTATTATATTTAAACATGGTTTTATACAAATATAAATATTTTTTAGGAACTTGAAAGTATAAATATAAATTAAATAATAAAATAAGATGTATGAATGTTATATTTTTTATGACATAAGGGGTGAGAATATTTACTTTAAAACTAGAAAAATATGTCATTTTAAAACGCTTTAAAACGGGTGGATATGATATTTCTATAATTAATTTTTTATTTATTTATAAAATTTTAATTCTTTATATTTTTTAAATTAATTTTTATGATTTTTAAATTAATTTTATTCACTATGATATTTGAATCAAATAAAAACTTAAGGGAGGTGGATGCCTTTCTTTAAAACAAAGGAGATTAACATAACCTGAAAGGAATAAATTTAATTTTCCCAATATATATTAGCAGAAATAGTTACTTTATTTTCAAAATAAAAGTTAGATCAAAAGTAAAATAATATAAGGATGATTTATTTTATGATTAAATTGAAATCCTCATTTTATAGTTTCTAATGTTATAAACCAGTTTAGAATTTCTTGTTAAATGCTAAAAAATTACGGAAGCACTTTATTGTTTTATTTTTACTTTTTAATTATGAAATGTCAATTTGCTCTATTTTCCATTTTTAAAATATTTGTGTAGGGAAGATTGAAAATAATTTTTACATTCTATATTTCTAATGCAAAACTTTAAAAGAAAACAGATTGAGAAAATTTAAATAGAAATAAATTCCTCCAAAAATTCCTCTTTCGTTTCTTTCGTTTTTTACATTTTATTATGCAATTTTTGGAAGAAAATTTTCTTCGCGTGGATTCACTTTTTATGTTAATAATTTTGTTAACATGATGGTAAATTGTGTGAATTTTACAACTAAGATATAGGATATAATAAACTATTCAAAATCATTAAATATAAACTAATTTTAAAAATAAAATATAATTAATTGTTATATTAACTGAATTAAAAATTATTTTATAAATTAAAAAAAGTTATTGCTTTCTAACTTAATTTATATTATTGATCAATTATTTTTAAATTGGTATTTATTTAGCTATCAATTCAAAATTTGGTATTTATTTAGCTATCAATTCAAAATTTGGTAGAAAAAACTTGTAACTAATTAGATACCAATTTAGAAATTATTTATCAATAATATAAACTAATTTAGAAATCAATAATTTTTTAATTTTTAAAATAATTTCTAATTTATTTAATATAATAACTAATTAGTTTTAATTTTTAAAATTGATTTCTATTTAATAATTTTTTTATAATGATTTATAGGTGATGATATTTTTATAATATATGATATTAACTTTTGTGGTTTTTTTCCTTTAAAATTGTTATGTCTTACACCTTTCCTAATTATATGTTTTATTTGGACATAAACCCATAATTATCTTCCCATTCATATCACAGAAGCCCATAATGTTGGGCAGGTTCTTCTCACACCTCTATATCTTTTTTATGTACCTCCATACTTATTGAAATTTAAAATACCAAAATTACCTGATTTTCTATTGATATTTTTTTACATTTTCGTTGGAGACTTTTTTCAATTACACAATTCAAAAATTAATATTTAAATTTTGAATTAAATAATCTTAAATATCTAATCTGAAATATAAAATTTGTATTTCAAATTTTAACATCTAGAATACAATATCTATTGAAAGAATGACATCTTTATTGTTGTGTGAAAATCACATCTTTTAGCTTACCGTTCCTTTCTTGATGAACATCATTATTTTATGATTTACATTTCTAAAGTTGATATTACAAGAAAATCATGAAATAGAAATCAATTTTTAGAGACCAAAATAATTAGTTACAATAGTAACTAAATTAGAGACAATTTTAGAAACTAAAAAAGAATTGGTTTCTAAATTAGTTTCTATTAATGTTAAATAATTTCTAATTTGATATCTAATTAGCAACTAAGGTTTTAACTACCAATTATTTAGTTTCTAAATTTGGTCTCTAAAACCTTGGTTGCTAATTAGATACAAATTTAGAAACTATTTAACAATAATATAAACTAATTTAGAAATCAATTTTTTTTTAGTTTCTAAAATGGTCTCTAATTTAGTTACTATTGCAACTAATTATTTTGGTATCTAAAGTTTATATTTCATGATTTTCTTGTAGTGTGAGTTTTGGATGGTGAGATTTCTAATGCATGGAAAAAAGTGAAGAAGAGAAGAGATAAGAGTGGTGATGCAGGGTTTCTTTTATTAAGGGTCAAATGATAGTTTCACCATCCCATGAAGGTGCAAAAGAAAATGTGGTGGTGCAAGAAGAAGCTTCCTACGTTGTTGCAGGGGTTTTACTTAATAAAATTTTAATATTTACTAAATGCAAGAAAGGAGAGAAGATCTTTAATGGATAATTCTCAATGTCCACATTATTTTGGTTGTGTTAAAATAATGTTATTTTGATGCTTCATTGTTATAAAATTGAAGATTTATAACATCAAAATCAAGCCATCATTAATATGTAGATTGAAGATAAAGGTTGACTACAAGTAAGATTGATGACAAAAATTAATTGGCAGTAAAAAATTGTTAGAAGTTTGTAAAAACAATTAGTAAAAACTTTAAATTCTGATATATTTTAAGTTTACAAGTACACACTATTAATAATCTTAATTATTTATGTTTGCAAATGGAGTATATTTGTTGTTTTTTTTATACTATACATAGTTTTTTTTTCTATATCTAACTCCTTTCATGTATACATGATTTGATTATATAATTTTATATTGAATTTAACTTGCTGATAAAAAAAATGAATTTAACTTTAAAAAGTAAGTATAAACCTTACGGTGAAAGTATTTAATAATGATAAATGTGTTTTAAGTAAAAAGGTTATATACAAAAATTAAAATAATTTTATTTTTTTCTTTTTCTAAAATTATTATCTTTTTAAATCATAAACTTCTTTTTGACTTTTTCTCAGTAATTTTTTGACAATGTTAACATATTTAGTTTTTCTCTTTTAATTTATTGGGCTTTGTTTGTTTGGTCAAACTTTCCTTTTCTGTTTCAGTTAGGTCTTAATTTTTTTCTTATATATACACCATGTATTTTACTCTCTAATACACAAGTAAATAAGAATTTCTTTTGTATTTTCTTTTCTATGCTTTTCTCTCTTTTATGCTTAAGTCATTGTCTCTTTTTCATTTGCAATTAGGTTTCATCATAACCTCCCTTTCTCCATTGCGATTTCATGCGATTACGTGCGCTCCATTTGATGCACCACATCAGACAAGGAATATTCATCTTCATTAACTGTAATATGGTAATAGAGTTATTTCAAGCCTATCCTAGCGAGTATTTGTTGGGTTTATCAGGCCACCCGCTATCGGGTTGCTATCGGACCACCCATAATATATAGTCCCACGCACGAGTTGACAGTCTCGGCGTGAGGGGGGGAGGGGGTGTTGGAGATCCCACATCGACTAGAGATTAGGACATTTCATTGTATATAAGTGGGTGCAAACCTCACCTCATTGAGTTAGTTTTATGGGGTTGAGTTAAGCTTAAAATTCACTTCTTAATAGGTAATGCTTTTCATATTTTTTTTAAGATAATTGAGAGTAGTATATATAAACTTAGTCGAAAAAAACTTTGATCAAAGTTTTACTTTCTGAAAGCAACCTTGACGATCTTCAGCTCATTCTTTTCTTTAGAGACAGATTTCTTGAAAAACAAGACGTTGTCAAGTAAGAAAAGTTAACCTGAAATTGAATTAGGTTAGATGGTTATGTAAGTTTGAAAGAGATTAGGTGTTTTAGAACATACATGTTCACCATATTAAGATTGAACTATTGAAATATTACTTGTATTAGGGAATTAATTTTTTTTTAGCTTTCTTGAGTGTAAATATTATGGTGTGATATGGCCGTATGTATTTGTATCTCTATGGACAAAGAGAGATGTATATAGTACCTTTGGTTGTACAATTTATGATCTGTCGGTTGTCTCTTCATTTCTTTATTCAATTCCTTTTGTTATTGGTGCTCGATTGGGTAGACTTGAAAAAGGTACTCTAACATTCAAGTAAGTACTCTGTGTAAAGAATGTATATTGTAAAGCTGACTAAAGCGTACCTTACACCTCTGTGAAGAGTTTATTTATAGTGTTTAGTCATGAACTCTTCTTGTGATGGGCCGAATCAATCAAATATTAGTTGCTAACTGACGTATAACATGATCCCTAATTTATAGGGAGATATATTGATGTCACCTGAATTTGGTAGAACATAATCATAATTCGTAGGGAATTTTCATAATTGTCCTTTATTGAGTGCTTTTAATATATATTAATGTAGTCGATCGGTCATCGAGACCAAGTGACATGACTTATCCGGTACCAACCAGTACAATATTAGAATTATCGTTGAATTGTGATTTTTGAAGTATAGAAATTTTATATGGAATTTAATCTTATATATATATATATATGATTTGATTTAAACTTGATATGAAAATTATTTAAGTTGAAAACTTTGGTTTATAGTTCTTTTATAATTCTATTTTTAGTTGTTAATATTTACATGCATATCTTAATGAATTGGTTGATCAAGCGATATAAATATAGTAAGGATTGAATTTTGATATAGTGTTTCTTCGGTCAAACATCTAAAAGTGATAAGATAAAATAATATGTTACATCTAGAAAAATTGTTGAATAAAGCTTTTCAAAATGTTTTGAAAACTTTATGCAATAGGATGAAGATTAGATGATTGGGGATGATCTTCTAATAGTAAAAAAAAACATTTCAAAATGATTTTCGCAAGAGCTTGAAAATGAAAGTTGATGGTTGCTACAATATTAAATGATTAGGAGTACAATACCTATAATTTTATATTAGTTCACGCCAACACTAAGTTATTTGTGTAGTTCTCCTTCTCGTAAATGACCCACTAATCAAAAACTTGATTACAAGTATTATCACTTTCATTTTTTACTAACACTGAGTAAACAAAGTCGCTCCTAACTATCCCATTTATTTCCTCGACTACTACAAAAAATAGTTTAAAAGATCATAAGGAAAATTCTTTAAAGACAGGATATGAACAATGAACACTCCTTGTCAAGAGAATAAATTTCAAGAAGTGAAGGTGAAGGCTTTATAAGAAATGACACTCTTTTTGTCGTTTATTGATCTTGCACTTAAAGAAGCTTTACGATAGTTTTTCATGCACAACAATTAATTTCGTTTAGATACACATAGAATCACTCATTATCACTAGTCCTTTCTATATGGGGGAGTGTATATTTATAAATGTCTTGAAAAAGATTATTGTAGCTTATATTCAAACCTTTGTCCTTATGACAACGATTTATTAGAGGTAGTTAATGTTGTTAGAATAGGTGGCTTGAAACAAGAGGGGAGGGGGTGAATTGTTTTCGTAAGATTTTCACAAATATTGGTGTTAGATTGAAAACTCAATTAAATCAACTAATTGATTAACCTGTTCAACTGATTATAAAAAGCATATAAGGTGTATAACCAAAATATAAATCAATATTTTCGAGAATTCAATTGATTGATTTATACACAAAACACTTAAAGCAGATTATATGACAAATATCATAGTAAGAGAGAGATAATACACAAGAGAATTATACAGGTTCGCTCTTAACCAAGAATTACATCCACATCTCACCACTGAGAATCCACTAAAGCAATTAAACAAGATTACAAGAACAACCAAGAGTGTTGATCTTCAACCCTTCAAGAATACACAACACTCTTAACCACACACAAAATTCATAAACCCTATCTTTATCTATTTACAAAACAAAACAGTAAAGAAGAATGAAGTTTGAATACACTTGGGTTCGATACAAATGAATTGACAACCCTTAACCTACTTTACATCACAACAATGATCCAAGATTCAAATGTAATCTCCAAGAATGATTTTAAAACAGTTTATTTCTCTCTTTCAAAAAGTGTTCTTTTAAATGATTAGAAAAAACATCTTTATGTAAGCTAAGAAAGATTGTTAAAACAATTTGATCATTTAATGAAATCAGTTTAAATCAATTAAAAAGTTTGATAAACATAATTTTTTTAAATCATTTACTTGATTTTTGAAACTAACTGACTGTTTTCTTTAACTAATGAAATCACTATATAAAAAATTGGTTCATTTATCGAAATAACTAGTTGATTTCACTTAACAGAAAAGACAAAAAAGAAAACAAATCATTTTTAAATCCTTAAAAACCTTTAAGTGGTTTCATTCGATTGATACGATAAATCAATTTGTTAAAATACTTGTTATAGTCAACATACTTAAATAGAAGTAAATTCAATTGATTAATATACGAATGAACTAATTAAAATAAACACAAATTTGGAAAGCAAAGCATTTAAAGGAGATTTTAAACAGGTTTACTTCGATCATTATGAGATGAAAATTTACAAGACAAAATCTACCTTGCTAGACACATACAATAGCAAGTCTTCAAGATAGATTTGGAAATCATCAAAGCTTCCTTGTTCAGTAAATGTAACACCCCAACTATTATATAAATAGTTATTACTTGATTATAAATTGGGAGTAGCTTTTTTTGGTAATAAGATTATCTTAAAGAGAACATTAATCATAACATAACCTCATAGATATATATATATATATGTATGTCAATATATTTGCATCTTTATAATTGTTCATAGTACATTACAAAACCATATAACGTTTGCACAATAATAAGAGTTCTACATCAGAGTACAAGATTCCAATATTTGACCATTTATACTTGGCAAGTGGTTTTAGGCGAGTATTTGGAGCGCTTTCCACTCATATGCCCTAATTGTATGTGCCAAAGATCTTTGGAGTCTGTAGCAACATTTGCTTCTCCATAACAAATTTTTTCCTTGCATAATGTATAAAGATCCTTCATTTGAACCTATAGTAATGACTAGGTTCCCTTTTTCTAGTTTCCACTTTCCAGTATCAAAGTGACTTATAAAACTAGCATCATCCAACTTACCCATTGAGATAAGGTTGAGACGCATTTCTGGAACATGCCTCGTCTCCTTTCGTACAAGCTTGTTCCTGTGTAAAACGATATCATCAATACCTACAATCTTATTTGTAACATGGTTTCTCATTTTCACAGTACCATAATCACCTTTCTTGTAATGTGAAAAGAAATCTTCATATGGACTTACATTGAAAGAGGCACAAGGGTCAACAATCCAAGAGTAATCACCATATGCAACATTTAAGTAATTGTCTTCTTCAATGAGAAAAATAACATTGTCTACAACAATGACTGTGGTTGGAGTACAATCCTTCTTCTTTGGATCAACTAAGTTTGGATGGACAATTCCAACTTTTTGGTCTCTCTTCAGAAATCTGCATTCAGATCTCTTATGACCTTCTTCATTACAGTAGTAACAATTATTGTTCTGGTGCAAGATTGAGACGACCTTTGGCTTTGATTTTTCTTCTTCCACGTGATTCATATCTCCCATGAGTTTCACTTCTTTCTCGTTTCTCTATAACATTTGCTTTAAATTGAAATAAAACATACTTTTTTCTTTCCTTCTGGATTCTTCATTCAATAGACTATCTGAAACAATGTCTATTGAAACCTTCTCATCTCGATCTGAGTTATGTGTCATAACTTTCAGGCAACGAACGGAGTAGCAAAAGTGTTTGTAACTCATCCTCAATCTTCACATCTATCTTTGTCAACTGTTTGAAAAGACCCTTGAATGAATTCAAGTGTTCCATCATACTTTGACCATCCTTGTAGTCAAGTTTCATCAGTCTTCTGACAAGAGATGCTTTATTTCTTGGAGTTTTCTTTTGAATCATATATTCAAGTTTGACCACAACCCACAAGCATTTGTGTATATGGGCACATGCTCAAACAAATTTATATCAATATACTTTCGCAAAAACTTTTCAATTAAAAAAGTTCTCAATCTTTGTCACTCTTACCTTTTGGCTCGTCTTTGCAAGAAATGGGCTTGTGCTTATTCTTACACTATAAGTGATCCTCCATCATGGGCTTCCAATAGGAATATTTGTCTTCTGTCAACTTAAACATATCTCAATCAATAATGGCTCATTCCATCTTGTATCAAAACCAGGCTATGATACCACTGTTGAAAAAATCAGAACTAATTCTTCCACCTTTGTGTAGATACAGCATGGGCACTTATAAAAGCATTAAATAGACAAAAGAAAATATAGCAATGTTCTCGCTGGTTGACTCCAACAGCAGCTTTGGCCCTTCAATCTTGCCTAAGAATTGTGCCTTCTTGGTCTAGAAATCCTCTCACCTGCAAAGACAAAGGGGCGCCCTAGCGTTCGTTTGCACTCCGACGCTCAAGTCAGTATTAGAGCAAAGAACAATAAGTATATAAAGTAGTTTCAGTCTTAGAAACTGTGTACCTTACTAGGGTTCTTAGCACCCTTTATATAGGTTGAAACTAGGGTTTACCTCTGTTTTGTTACCCTTGTCTAGGGTTCCTTGGAGAATGTCCTTGTGCCGCTATCGTGTAATCTTAGCGTATCTGGCACATGAACTTCCCTTAATTGGAGTGCAACGAAAAACAGAGTGGACGCCTAGGTACCAACTTGTGCACCTAATATCCCACGCCATTTGTTTCGTGGGTGCCTTAAGTATCCATGTGTCATGCATGCAACTTCCCTGGAAACCCTAACTCTAATGGGCCCTTACGCCTCTTAGGATTATCCATGGTGTTGCGTCTTCATGCGCCATATACACCAAGTGCATGGATCCCTTGTGACTTAGGCTTCCCACATATCTCTTGTCTTTAACTGTTATCTTAACGAAATTCGAGGGCTCATCTTACGGGGCCTTCCACTACATCCTGACGGCCGATGTCCGATCTTCTCCCTCTATTGGTGAGGTCCGATATCGATCTTCAACATCGGGCTTAGGGTAGCAACCTTAAAGACTGACCAACTCCCGGGTATGTGTCTGGGGTCCACTTCACGTGGCTCCCTTCCATTACCAAGTACTAGTGCGCGATGTCTGAGGTCAGCCTCTTAGTCGATGACCGAGGATCAGTCGGGACAAGCAAAATAGAATATTGAAACCGATAATTTTAACGTGGGAAAATCTCCTCAACTTGAAAAGTAAAAACCCAGAGGACCTAGTACAAAAAATGCCTACATTATGAACATATGATTACAATATTCGTTTCTTTTACTCTATGAGGATAACACTTAATATCATCCAACAAGAAATAAAATCTTGTCTTTCACTAGGATTTCTAATATAACATTATGGTGGATATCAATTCTCTTATTTACTTTCTATATTTTTCTTCTTGGTTGCTTACATTTCTCTTACCCACAAGTCGAAGAAGAGAAAAACTTATTCATAAAGAGATAATGGATAATAAATGTTTGTCGCATTTTCAAAATACATTAAAAAAACTATCTTAATAGGTTGAACTTCACAGTAAAAGAGATATAATTTCAAAATCGTGGAATATACAATAGATCAATTATCGAGATTTATTGATCATGATTTCCCAGTAATTAAAGAAAAATTTCCAACAATATAATTTCTAATTTCTCCCATCAATTAAGGAAAGATTCCTATCAATTTCTAATTTAACTAATTAATAGAATTATAAGCATAAACAAATAATTCTTTCGTTGACAAAAATTTTATATGATGGCATTTTCTCAATGGAGTTTTTATTTGTCAGAAAGTGACTTGTGTTTCGGTTTAAAGAGTTTTCACATCCAACACAAAAAGCATAAGAAACTATAAAGAAAAATAAAAAAAGATCAAAAGTAGTAAGTAATAAACATATACTTTTTAATAAAAAAATCAAACAATTCATACATAAAACCAAAACATAATAGAAACTCATCTGATTGTTATGCAATAAAATGAGGAAATCTTAGAAGATATGTGCAAAAGAGTTAGAAACTGACAAGACATAGAAAATGAAATTGTTATAATTTATATCTGATGATGTTTACAGTGTGAATGGGACAGACAGAAGCAGCCTCCAACTGTAAATGATGTATTGATAATTTGAAGATGAAGGGGTGAGGTCAACATCAGGTGTTAATGAGAAGGGTGGAATGAACAGTGGATGTTGTGCAATTGCCTCTGAAATCAAAGCATGAAAGGGTAATAACTGAAAAGACACTTCTAAATGTCTTGCTTATGGGCCCTGGGTAACTATAACACATACTCACTAGTTCTCTGGCTTTTTTACCATCTAGCCATCAAGTCAAATCCTCTTTTTGGTTAAAGAATCATACTTTCAAACAAAAATATTTAACTATTTTAACATTTTCAATGAAGTATTATTTTTTATTTTCAATTCACACTACTAAAAAAATCAATTTTAGAGAAAAAAAATAATTAGTTGTTATAGTAACTAAAGTAGAGATTATTTAGAAAAAACTAAAATAAATTGTTTACTAAATTAGTTTTTATTATTTTTAAATTGTTTCTATATTGGTATCTAATAGCTACCAAAGTTTTAACTACTAATTATTTATATTCTAAATTTGGTAGAAAAACCTTGCTAATTAGATTCCAATTTAAAAACTATTTAACAATAATATAAACTAATTTATAAAGCAAAAATTTTTTTAGTCTCTAAAATGGTCTCTGTTTAGTCACTATAACAACTAATTATTTTTTATCTCTGGTTTCTATTTCATGATTATCATCTTAAAAAAAAAATACATTAAGCAATTGTAACAAATAAATATTAGCATTTATTAAGAGTGTGATGTTATCTTAGTAAACTGTTTTTTATAAGATAAAACTATTTTTTACACTGTAATTTTTTATATAAATTTTAATTATACATAAATTAATTTTACCCTAAGAACCTTATATTTTTAATTTTCTTTTTGTTTAAAATTTTTTATGAAGAATATTCAGTCAAACCTAAAATGTCTTCATACAAGTGTATTTTGTTTGACATAAAACTTTTGCTCTGTATAATCATTTTCTCATCACAACTTTTCCAAGTTGGAAAAGGAAAGAAAATTATTATTCACATATGGGCAGTGTTGGCTATAATAATTATTGTGATATGTGTTCAGAGGTTTATGGTTCTTGATAATTTTGGGTATTGTTGCCTGTTTCAGAATCACAGAGTTGATGATTAGGTTAAAAGGGGAGAAGGTGAGGGCAATGCATCTCCAAATCTACCTTAAATATCTCACCAAGAAAAGTGGATTCCCTTATGAATACCACTGTAAATTATCAACATTCATATGCTTGCAATTATTGGGGAAACAAAAAGGTACAAAGAAAAGTTATTCTAAAATTAATTTCAATATCCAACTTTTGAGCATATATATCTAGTTTTCATAAAAGAAAATCTAATCTAACTTGAAAATCTTGTGCTCATTTATAAGTTATAAACAGACTCATATTTTAATAATAAAATTTTGACGAAATTTTAATTCAAAAAGATAATATATCAGGTACTCTTAGTTATATTAATAGACTTAAACTCATAACAAAAATAACCTTAATTCTAAATTAAAAAGTATACACATAGTCTAATAATTGGTGTGGAAATAATAAAATTGACTGTCACTATCCAACCTTTGGATTTCTTTCTCATTTAATTTTTTTTGTACATTTTTGTGGTACAATATCTGTTATGATTTGAATATATTTGTCGGTTTTTCAATAAATCTAATTCTAAGTAAAATAAATTTAAAATATGTGGTCATATATCACTGATATCAGGACCAAAACTTAAAAAAAAAAAAACTATTAGGTTTATCTTTAAATAATGTCATCTAGATTGATTATGGTCCACAATTATTTAGTAACTCTTATATTACATACTCCCTCCTTTCGTTTCCTTTCTAAATCTGAGATTATTTTTACAAAAAATAAACTTTTATAAATAACAAATTTTCCAATTATACATCTTATTTTAATTAATTAATTAGGGTGAAAAATATCCTTCATTAAACTTCTAAAACAAGGGAATAGAGGGAATGTTATTTGAAAAAAAGCACATCAACTACAGTATATTGTTATCTTCCTTTTTTTAGTAGTTTCTTTAGTTTTTTTTATGATAAAAAATGTTATACGACTATCATACAAAAATAGAGTAATGAAAAGGAGATATTAGTTGGATAATGATGAAGATGTTACTTAGAGATGATAGATGAAAACGATAGTGGGAAAATACTAGTATTTAAGATGGTAATTAAACTGAAGTAACAGATATGGTTTCATGAGCTAGCAGTAGCATTTTTTATGTTGACCAAGATGCTTGGAGAGCAATTCTAATAATCTGGAAAAGGCAAGGGGAATCTGCTTTGAATGAAGCTTTGGAAAGAAGGAGCAAAATGCCAGAAAGTAGAGCAACAAGTCTTTCAAATTAAAGAAGAAGCTCGTTTATCAACACAATATATAAATGGTGCAGGCCAAGTTAGTGACTAAGTTGAGGAAAACAATGCAACAACACATGGGTTATGAAGTTGTTTAGTGCCAAACAAGTGATGCATAATTCAATGCGAGAGAAAATATAAGGCAAAAGAACAGAACCCCGAGGCAGAGGGGGTGGTGCTTGTTCACTTCAAAATCGTATAAAAAAATATCTTGTCTCCTTTTCTTGCTTTACTACAAAGCAACTATAATAGTAATACTTCAAACTATGGGGGCACCATAGTGAGTTAGTGAGACTAAAAAAAATACACACCCAATGCAAAACCAAAGAGTTGTTGATAACTTGATATGATATGCTTGTGGTTGAGTTTTTGAGGGAATTGCCAATGTCAATGCCGAGGCAAGCCTTGAGCAACCAAAACCACAACCAAATGTCGAGGCAAGCTTTCATCACAAACCATCACCATCACCCTCACCTGCAACACCTTCACTATCTTCTTCTCTTTGCACTTCTTGTTCCTCTTTCCTTTGCTGCAAATGATGAAGTTACTGCATTGGTTTCATGGATGCATATCTCTTCCAAAACTCCTTCAGCCTTTTCTAGTTGGAACCCTTTGGACTCCAATCCTTGCAGTTGGTCTTACATCAAGTGCTCTTCAGCAAACCTTGTCATAGAGATAACCATTCAAAATGTTGAGCTAGCCCTTCCCTTCCCTTCGAAAATCTCTTCCTTTCCTTTCCTTCAGATATTGGTCATTTCTGGGGCTAATCTCACTGGGACTATCTCACCTGACATTGGAAACTGTTCTGAGCTTAGAGTACTTGACCTTAGCTCCAATAGTCTTGTGGGTGGCATTCCTTCAAGTATTGGGAGGCTCAAAAACCTCCAAAGCTTGAGCTTGAACTCCAATCATCTCACAGGGCAAATCCCAAGTGAGCTTGGTGATTGTGTCAATCTCAAGACCCTTGACATCTTTGATAACAGTCTTAGTGGAGATCTTCCTGTGGAGCTTGGAAAGTTGTCAAATCTGGAGGTTATAAGAGCAGGAGGGAACAGTGGCATTGTGGGGAAGGTTCCAGATGAGCTAGGAGATTGCAGAAATTTGACAGTGTTGGGTCTTGCTGACACAAAAATTTCTGGTTCATTGCCTGCTTCCCTAGGCAAGCTAAGTAGGCTTCAGACCTTGTCTATTTATGGCTCTATGATCTCTGGTGAGATTCCTCCTGAAATAGGGAACTGTTCAGAGCTCGTCAACTTATTTTTGTATGAGAATGACCTCTCTGGTTCCCTGCCAAGAGAGATTGGTATGCTCCAGAAGCTGGAAAAGATGCTGCTGTGGCAAAACAATTTTGTTGGGGACATTCCTGAGGAAATTGGCAACTGCGGAAAGTTGAAGATTCTTGATGTTTCCTTAAATTCTCTCTCTGGTGGAATACCCCGAAGTTTGGGGAAACTCTCAAATCTTGAAGAACTTATGCTGAGTAACAATAACATCTCTGGTTCAATACCACCAGCTCTGTCCAATCTCACAAACCTCGTACAGTTGCAGTTGGATACAAATCAGCTATCAGGTTCTATTCCACCTGGGCTTGGAAGCTTGGCAAAGCTAACAGTCTTTTTTGCTTGGCAGAACAAACTGGAAGGTCCGATTCCATCATCGTTGGGAGGTTGTAGAAGCCTTGAGGCTTTGGATTTGTCATACAATGCACTCACTGATAGCTTACCCCCAGGCCTGTTTAAACTTCAAAATTTAACAAAGCTTCTGCTAATCTCTAATGATATTTCTGGCCCTATTCCTCCTGAGATTGGCAACTGCAGTTCCCTCATTCGCCTCCGGCTTGTAGACAACAGAATCAGTGGGGAGATACCAAGAGAAATTGGCTTCCTTAACAGCCTTTATTTCCTTGATCTGTCTGAAAATCAGCTGACTGGGTCAGTACCACTTGAGATTGGAAACTGTAAAGAACTGCAAATGCTGAATCTAAGCAACAACTCCCTTTCTGGCGCTTTGCCTAGTTATTTGTCTTCTCTCACAAGGCTAGAGGTCTTGGATGTTTCTATGAATAACTTTTCTGGTGAGGTTCCAATGAGTATTGGCCAACTCACTTCACTTCTTAGAGTCATCTTAAGTAGAAACTCTTTCTCTGGGCCAATTCCCTCCTCAATTGGGCAATGTTCAGGTCTTCAGCTGCTAGACCTTAGCAGCAACAATTTTTCAGGGAGCATTCCACCAGAACTGCTTCAAATTGAAGCACTTGATATTTCTCTAAATCTGAGTCACAATGCATTATCTGGAGTGATCCCGCCAGAGATTTCTTCTCTGAAAAAGCTGTCAGTTCTAGACCTTTCACACAACAATCTTGAAGGCGACTTGATGGCCTTTTCAGGGCTCGAAAATCTTGTTTCTCTCAACATTTCCTACAACAAAATCACTGGTTATCTTCCAGACAGCAAGTTATTCCACCAACTATCAGCAACAGATTTGGCTGGAAACCAAGGTTTGTGTCCTAATGGTCATGATTCATGTTTTGTTAGCAGTGCTGCTATTACAAAAATGTTGAATGGTACTAATTCTAAGAGGTCAGAGATAATCAAACTGGCTATTGGACTGCTCAGTGCCTTGATTGTTGCAATGACAATCTTTGGAGTTGTTACTATCTTTCGAGCAAGGAAAATAATTCAAGCAGACAATGATTCTGAGATGGGAGGAGATTCATGGCCTTGGCAGTTCACTCCATTCCAAAAGGTAAACTTCTCTGTGGAGCAAGTCTTAAAGTGTTTGGTGGAATCCAATGTAATTGGAAAGGGGTGTTCAGGGATTGTTTATCGTGCCGAAATGGAAAATGGGGATATCATTGCTGTGAAAAGACTATGGCCAACAACAATAGCTGCTGCAAAATGTGATAATCAAAGTGACAAGTTAGCAGTTAATGGAGGGGTACGTGATTCCTTCTCAGCTGAGGTAAAAACTCTTGGTTCAATTCGCCACAAGAACATTGTAAGATTCTTGGGTTGCTGTTGGAACAGAAACACAAGGTTGCTTATGTATGATTACATGTCAAATGGGAGTCTAGGAAGTCTACTTCATGAACGAAGTGGCAACTGCTTGGAATGGGACATAAGGTTTCGGATAATACTAGGAGCAGCACAAGGTGTGGCTTATTTGCACCATGATTGTGCTCCTCCCATTGTTCATAGGGACATTAAGGCCAACAACATCCTCATAGGCCCTGAATTTGAACCATACATAGCTGATTTTGGGCTTGCAAAACTTGTAGATGATGGAGATTTTGCTCGATCTTCAAGCACACTAGCTGGTTCCTATGGTTACATTGCTCCTGGTTAGTATAGTACTACAACCCCAATACTCCAACTAATATTTAGTGTTTCTTTTATCACTCACCATTAAGAAGAGTCTGAGTAACAAAAAAGAACAAAGCTAGTATATTTGAACAAATGTTTCACATTCTTTGTTGCATTTTACGAATAAATAATATGCACTGATAGTGTAAAAAGTTTCATTTTGAGGTCCAATGCAATCTACATACAGGGTAAATTTGTTGACTTAGGTAATAATTACCTTTAAAGTGATACTAAGAATGATTTCTGATTGATTGAAAGTCTAAAAACCTATTACATTGTATGTCTGTTGAACTTATCTTTAACATTCTTTTTCTGAATATGCTATCTTTCACAACATGTATACTGACATCTATACATTATTACCTTTTTCTGTATCTGGGGATTGAAGAGTATGGGTACATGATGAAAATAACAGAGAAAAGTGATGTTTATAGCTATGGCATTGTTGTACTAGAAGTCCTAACAGGGAAGCAACCAATTGATCCAACAATACCTGATGGACTCCATATTGTTGATTGGGTAAGACAGAAAAGAGGTGGAGTTGAAGTGGTGGATGAAAGCTTGAGAGCTCGACCAGAATCTGAAATTGAGGAAATGTTGCAGACCTTAGGAGTGGCTTTGCTGTGTGTGAACTCAAGCCCAGATGACAGACCAACCATGAAAGATGTTGTAGCAATGATGAAGGAAATTAGACAGGAGAGAGAAGAATATGTGAAAGTTGACATGCTTCTTCATGCATCTTCTGCAAATGATCAACAAGATAAAAATCTTTCTAATGAAGAACCAATGTCAATGATAAGCACCAGCAACACAAATCTGCATCTGCATTACTCTCCCCATCGCCCTCAAACACCAAAGTAACTTTCAAATAGTCAATATAGCAATGAGACTAGGCAACTAAGATTTTCTTAGCAAGAATGATTTCTATCATGTTGTCATCAATTAATTCTGCTTCGTAATTTTGGTGGTTTCCTTGTGTATAAGGATTAAGGTCTGATAGTTAATGAAGTAATCTCTGTTTATTATATACCATTTTTTTGGTACTGAAGTACATATAAACAAGCCATTATAATCTTACACTTCATGAGGTACTTCCTTTATAAGAGAGTCTGAAGAAACTCTTAGAAGTTATAGTTCAACAAATTCAAATTTGTGAAGTTTGTCTATCACCTTTGTTTGTCATCAGTAGCTAAAATGAATTACTAGTACAAACCTTTTACTTTGAAGATTATCAAAGGATGTAGACAATAGACTTCTAAAGGGAAACTAACAAATCACCAATTCTACATTTTATCAATTTTGTTTTTCTGTTATTTCTTTTTGTTGATTCTGTAACTCTCAATTGTATTTTTATTTGTTTCTCCACCACCTCCCTCTCTTTGTACATTTCTTAGAGGTAGTATAAGGTCTGTTAGGCCCAACCTAGGTAGCACATTCTGTATATATAGTTAGCTCTTTTTTTTTTTCATCCAATGAACAATTACGCACAGTTATAAAATACAGTGAAATTTCCATCCTTTTTTACCATTTTTAAATGCACTTGTAGTGCTCTTGGTAGTGTTATGAAATACAAGTAATTAGGTTAGTAAGAAAACTTAATAATAACTATTAACTGTAAAGACTTCAATTTTACTGATGGATCCTCTATCATCCTTGTATAGAGTCTTCTCCCCTGCAGTGCAATAAGAAAGTCAAATATTTGGTGAACAATTCAACCAGTTGAAGGTCATGACTGTTAAAGGTAGAAGAAGTCACAAAAATAGTTCTGGAGGAGGCAAAGTGTCTTAAAATAAGGGAAGTAAAGGTCGAGACAATAACATAAAAGTGTGCAATCATTGTGAAAAAATAGGATATACCATTGGTACATTAGGAAAACATTTCCACCCATTTCAAGTTTAAAATAAGAATCATGGTAAATGCCATACTAATACAGTTTTTCAAGGTACAGATTTTGGTTAATGTCAACTTCAGGATAAGAATTCTTTAAAAATGGTCTTTCACATGTTATTTGTAGTGTAATTCATTATGAGTAAACTTAAAACTTTGAGATTTTAGATTAGGACATATTTTGAATAATTATTTGTTTGTCATCGAGAGTAAATTTGTTTTTGTTAAATATGAAGTCATATGTTTGTGATGTTTTTATCAATAGACACCAAATAAAAGAGACTTATTTTATAACTAGCGCATTTAAATATGAAAAAAATATTTGATCTTATTCATGTTGGTATTTGGTGAGCATATTCAATATTTTTTTGTTTATCTTTATAAATATGATTTTAACCATTATAAGTATATTTTTATCCATTCTTATGATCACTTAAAATATATATAGATTTTTCTTTTAAAATAAAAATTTGAATATGTTAGATACCTTACAAAGCTTGTTAGCTAAACTCAGTTTGAAGTTTTTATAAAAATAATACGTGATAATGCAACTAAATTCTTTATGAATGATTTCTTTAAAAATAAAGAAAGATGCTTCAAACTTTATGTGTCAATACTCTTTAACAAACCAACATAATAGAGAGAAAATGTGGTCATTTACTATATGTATCTATAGTTCTCATAATAAATTCACATTTTCCTAAAATATTTGATGCAACATTCATTATATATAACTTTATGTGTTAAGGGGTGTTCTTTTTTACAAGCATATATTTCCATGTCATATAATAGGTCACTGGTAAGGAAATTAATAGTGTTCATATTCATGATAAGAATCATTTCATTGAAGAATAACTCAACGCAAACAGTCATAACAACTCAACCTTGTATCCCATCAAGATCAGAACGGTGATAATAACAATGATCATGAAAACAATTTTGAATTACCACCAGAAAGTGATTCACACAAAACAAATTGTTCAGGAAGAACCTCACACAAACCAGGATCCTTACATTTTCAAAATGTTAAATATTCTCTAATTCAGTTGTCTTATAATAATTTGTGATATACTAACTCGCATATTTTTTAATGTCATTATCTTTTTAATGTCTCATTATTCATATTGAGACACATTCCTACCCAAAGACTATCAAGCCTGAATGTTGGAGAAACACTATAAAGTTTGAGAAATATGTTTTGAAGTCAAATCAAATTTGGATAACTACATCTCTGACAAAGGATGAAACACTATAAAGTTTGAGAAATTTGTTTTGAAGTCAAATCAAATTTGGATAACTACATCTCTGACAAATGATGCAAATGGATGTTTAAAATAAAACACAGATATGATAGGATTGTTGAGAGATATAATGCGAGGTAAGTAGCAAAGTAATACACCTAAACTAAAGATATTGACTATTTTGATATGTTTTTCTCCAATGGCCAAGATAACAACAACAAATTGCTTCTATCCTTGACCCTCATTTTTAATAGGGAATTAAATCAATTAAACATAAACAAATGTTCTTTTACATGGAGAAGTGAAAAGTTTACATGACAACTTCCTAGATTGAGCTTCATTCAACTAGGACAAATATGCAAATTGAGAGAGCTCTTGTATGGTCTTAACTAAGCTAGCTGGTAGATAGTTATTTTTCAAGTTGTCAAATAGTTTACTTTGTATTAGATATGAATAACTCTCTTTTCATCAAAAAAAATTTTTTGAAGAATCTTTTACAATCTTATTAAAGTATATAAATGATGTAATAATGGATGGAAAGGACAAAGAGTAAATTAATGAAATTAAACAAGCTTTAGATGGAACATTCAAAATAAGGACCTTGAAAATTAATCAAATTAAACAAGTTTTAGATCACATTCAAAATCAAGGAGATTGAAAAGTAAAGAAATTTTCTTAGTCTTGAAGTTATAAAAAGCAAGAAGAGAATAATGGTAATGATGAATCAAAGAAAGTATGCACTATAACTGTTATTAGACAGATGACTATTATAAGTCTTTAAACCAACCTCCACACCAATTAACAATGTTGTGAAATTGCCATCCACTATAGGTGAATTATTTGTAGATTTTCTAGCATTCTAAGGTTTGATTGGAAAGTTTTTATATACTCACAAATATTCGCCTCAATACAGGTGTCTCTATCTAGTAGCTCTCATAATTCCTTGTCAAGCCTATAGTGGTTTATTGTATTGTAGTGATCATGATCCTGAAATATTTTAAAGAGACACGTCTTAGAAATATTCTTTCCTTCAAATAGCATTTCTTATTAAGACATATTGTAATAGTGATTAAACAAACTTGTACTGACTCAAGACAATCAGTGATCATTTAAGTATTTATCTTGAAAATTCTCTTCTATCAAAGTCGAAGAAGCATAACACTATCAATGGGAAATTAACTAGTTAACTTACCTTTGACAAGACTTCAAAGTTTCTTTTGTGTAATCATCCCTTCTATACATCTTAAAGTCTTTTAAGTCCCCATTTCTTTAGTTATATTTGTTTGAAGTTAGATTTTGTTTGTTAACATCTGTTCTCCAACTTACAAGTGTATCATTGAAGGAAATTGACACTTTGTGGATTCTCATCTACCTCATTTCCGCTGTATAGTTGTATTTTTTTTTTAAAGTAGCTTAACTTTTGTTAGGCCAAATCTAGATATTTTTTATACATGAATGATTATGCACAATTATAAAATAGAGTGCAATTCTGATTGTGTTTATTATAATAAAGATAGAACACAGAGAATTTGAAGTTTATATAACTAGAGGTGTCAGGATATAAAATAGTTTTTGCTAATTCTAATAGTTGTATCTTACATCAGTGTTACTTATAAATTTCTTATAATAAATTTTTATTTTGATTAGGCCATGAAAATTTTCAGTTTGTTATTCTAACAATGATAAGGCAAACTTCACTGTCCTAAAACTAAACATGATTTCTCTTCTAAAAGATGTAAAAAAGATTGGACTTGATGGATTTTAGTCATCAATAGTATTTGATCCACTAATAGAAATGTATTTTATGAATTTTAGTGATTTTTTAAAATTTCGATATTTATAGATATAGTATTAATTATTTTTTATTTTATTTTAATTATCACATTTTTTGAAATAGTTTTATTTTTACTATTGTCTTTTTTTCAAAGTTCAAATAAAATTTATATTTCTATTCTTCACTTATGTTTTAATAATTAATTAATATATATATATATATATAGTGATGTAAATATAAAAATAAAATAAATTTTTTATAAAAATTAAAAAAATATTAATGTACTTTCTAATTTTTTAAAGAGTGTAACAGTTTTGGTTGCTAAATTAATTCTTGGAACTTGTCCTCCTTATCATATTAACACGTCCTATTGAAGGGCATCCTGCAAACTCCATCTTTTCCAAAAAAAAGGAGTGAAGATTCTCTGAGTCACTCTTATTTTATTAGTTATTCACACCATTCCCTCTCTTTAATTCTTTATATAAAATTTGGGAAATACAAGAATTTCTTTTAGCTGTAATGGAACAATTATGAGATTTTCTATTTTCAATGTAGGTAGATTTAAAAACTAAGAGAAAAGTAACGGCATGAATAATAAAACAATAATTAATTTTGAATTTTAACAGAGATAAATATAAATAAAATTCTCCAAAGAGTTTAATAACTTAAAAAAAAAACTATTATTAAAATTTACAAGATAAAAACTGTTTAATGAAAAGTAAAATTCATAAATTTTGGTGTTTTGTAATAAATTTAAACCTTAAAAATGTGTCTAATTCAAGAATATATGTGATGTTGACTTAGTCTGGTTTATATATCAGAACATGACATGTTGTATATAAAAATGAAATTGATACCATGTCATACTGTGTTCAGGTAAATTTCAAATTTTCACTGAGTTTAGTTTAGATATACTTTTTTTTCCTTAATTAGTATCTGAAAATACTTGTAATATTTAATCAATATTTTACTCTTTAAAAAAATAATTTTATTTTAAGCACGTTTGTCTCGGACCATGCAATTGGACTACTTTGAGATAAAGTTAGAACGGAAACAAACACTTGCTTATGATGCAATAATTAAAATATAACTTTTTTTTTCTTTTTAGGAAGTTATATATATAATTTCTTGCTATAATATTTTTTATCTTAATTTATTAATTTATTTCTCTATCAATTATTATTCATTTTTCCTTTTTTTTAATTCCATGATAAACAAATTTATTTCTCTATCAATTATTATTCATTTTTTCTTTTTCTAATTCCATGATAAATGTGCAACATAATTACAAATCATGAAAAAGTATAACTAATAAAAATAAATAAATTTTCTATTATATATAGGTGTTGAACTATAGTCATGTCGAAGTAACATGTCAAAAGGTTGAAAAATCGACAAACCAAAAAAATAAAGAACAAAAAAAAGTTAATGGAGATCTCACGTGGAAAGGTATACATGTGTCAGTTTAAGTAAGAGACATGTATAAAAGAGATAAATAAAACTAATTAAGTGTTGAAAATCAAGTAATAAAGGATAAGTAGAAATGTTTAATGTGATGTGACAGACATTAATTGGTAGTATAAATAGATAGAGTATTTGGTTCGGTAATTTAGTTTTTCTGATGAGTGATTAATACAAATACTAACGTCAGCTTCGAAGTATTTCTGCAGGTACAACACCTCATACCTAAAGACTTTCATAAACACGAGTGACTGAGAGAAGGAGTTGACGGAGGAAATGAGGAACAAGAAGGACAAGGTAAGAATGGAGTCTGAAGACACTCTCTCACATAAAGTTTGTACAAATAAAGGTGTTAATATGTACCACTTACCAACTTTTAATCTTTATTAAATATTTTTCCTTAATATTTTTTCAATTTAATTGATAGTATTACTTTAAAATTTGAAATAATATATTAAAACGAACAACTATTTCCTAAAATTATGTCGATATTTAAAAGAAAAGGGAAATATCATTATCTAACTAAGTTAATTATGATTTCATGACAAACATATTAATCTTAATTCTTTCAAGACCATCCTCTTAAAAAAATTATATATATATATATATATATATATATATATCAGTGGGAAATGAATCTAGAATAAAACATGCACTAAAACAAACAATCCAAGTAGATTGAACCCCACCTCCCAAGGTCTTTGCCCGTAATGAAATTTTAGTATGTTTTATTTTAGTAGTAAACCCATTGCAAGTTAAGTCAAACTTGGTTTGAATCAAAATTAAAATATTAAGTTACTAAAATAATATCATTTTCAATTGAAAACTCAGATAATATAAGGGTTTAAATGATTTTAAACTTGGGAGTTAACTTATTCACTTTATTCATTCAAATAGGTTTTAATAAAAATAATTTTATTAGATAAATAATATATGTATATATATTCTTAATTTTTTTTAATATTTTAAACATATTTAAGTATGAGGACTTCATTTATAGGTTCTTTTCAAAGGGATACACAGGGAGATTTTACACTAATGAGATATGAGTAAATGGATATAAGAGACTACAACATCATCTCGAACCCAAAAAACTATAAGACAATGAATCTCCTTCCTTGTATGTCACTTAACTCTTTCATTTCTACTTAATGCACGTAGTACTCAAACTCTTGTTAGAACAAATGACTATAGAAGGGGAGAGGATTGAATAAATCCTTGGACACTTTTGGTATCACACTAGACTAGACCATCTAGCAAACAAGCATAACAATCAACATAAAAGACTTTTATACTCACTACTGTAAAAAGACTAAGACGATGGTTTTTCAAGGTGTACAACAACGTATTCAAAATCGTTGTCTATGGAGTCCTCGTTTATACATACATGTTATAGACAACGATTTAAGCTATCATCTATAAATTTGACATAGATGACAATTTTAGGATATAACTGTTGCCTATATTTACATTTATAGATGACATTTTAAGAGAAACCGTAATTTATATTTATGTTTATTATTATAACAAAGATAGTAGAAAATGCATATAAACAATGATTTTGTCTATAACCGATGTCTAATGTGTGGCACATTAAGGAAAAAAGAATTAGGGAACCATATCATTTCTTGATATAACTGTTATCTATATGATTATATAGACTACGGTCTTGGCCAATAAAATATGGTTGTATAAATCCTAAACCCTAAAATAATTATTGTTCTGACCTCAAAGTTCGTTGAAATAACATCGTTATAGTCAATCACCGCATTTGAGGTATTGCCTGCTTTGGAGCTTGGAGCTTGAGATAACATCACTAGGGTGTCGCCTCTGTGGTTTGCCCTTGACCTCATGTCTGTTGAGATAGCATCACTAGGATCAATCACCACATCCGAGGTATTGTCTGTTTTGGTACTCAGAGCTCCGTCACGATTTTTGTTGGGAAAATTCAAAATTAATTACCCCCTTTGGTGTAGATACAAAATGGGCACTTGCGAAAGCAATAAGCAAATAATAGAAAATAAAGCAAATAGAATAATGACACAGAATTTTTAACGTGGGAAAACTTCCTCAACTTGAGAAGTAAAACTCACAGACCTAGTCTAGAGAATGTCTCCACTATGAAAGTAAGATTACAATATTTTTTTCTCTCACTATATGAGGATAACACTCAATCTCACCCAACAAGGATAAAATACAAAGTCTCTATAGTATCTCTCACTATGGTGGATATCTATTCTTTCATTTACTCTGTAATCTCACCCAAGAAGGATAGAATACAAAGTCTCTCTAGTATGTCACTAGGATCTCTCTCACCCAAGAAGGATAGAACACAAAGTCTCTCTAACATCTCACTAGGATTTCTAATCTCACCATTATGGTGGTTATCTATTATCTCATTTCTCTCTATGTTGCTCTTCTCACTTGCTTGTTTTTCTCTTCCTCAGAAGTTCCCTTTATACAGAGAATGAGAGAAAGACTTCTTCATAAAGAGATTAATGCTCATTGCATTTTCAAGAGAATTACAATTCCAAAAAACTTTTGGAATGGCCATTATTGAATATATTCAATGGATCAGTTACCAATGTTCATTGGTCAGGGGTATCGATAATTCAGCTCCTCCACAACAGTCTGTTAGCTTCTTAGTTGAAATTGCCTTGCTCACCATGTCAGACCAATTGTCATTTATATGAACCTTTTCTTGCTGTAACTCTTCATCCTCCAAAGTATTTCGTATCCAATAATAACGATAATCAATGTGTTTTGTCTGAGATTGAAATGTAGGATTCTTAGTTAGGTGGATTGCACTTTGGTTGTCACAATGGATAACATATCTTTCTTTAACATGACCCAATTCATGCAAGAGATTTTTCATATATTTTACCTCTTTGCCAGCTTCAAATGCGACAATGTACTCTGCTTCAGTTATTGATAAAGCAACACATCTTTGTAACTTGGATTGCTAAGATACAACCCCCCTGCAAAAGTAGTTAAATATCCTGATGTGGATTTTCAGGAATTTACATCTCCAACCATGTCTGCATCTATGTATCCTACCAACATAGGATCTTCATTACCAAAACATAAACATCTTTTGGTAGTTCCCCTAAAATATCTCAATATCCACTTCACTGCATTCCAGTGTTCTTCGCCAGGATTGGACAAGAATCGACTCACAACACCAACTACATGGGCAATATCTAGTCCTGTGCAAATTATGGCATACATTAGGCTTCCTAACATAGAAGAATAAGGCACTCTGCTCATCTCTTTCTTTTTCTTCTTCACTAGTTGGACATTGCATTGTGCTTAGCTTGAAATGTTCGGCAAGTGGAACACTAACAGGTTTTGCCTTATCCATGTTGAATCTCTTGAGAGCTTTCTCAGTGTACTTCTCTTGTGATAGCCATATCAACTTCTTGGAGTGATATATAATTACCTTCATCCCAAGGATTTGTTTTGCAGGACCTATGTCTTTCATGAGTAATGACTCCTTCCATCTTGTATTAAAACCAAGCTCTGATATCATTGTTGGGAAAATTCAGAATTAATTCCCCCCTTTGGTGTAGATACAAAATGGGCACTTGCAGAAGCAATAATAAAATAATAAAAAATAGAGCAAATAGAATAATGACACATAATTTTTAACGTGGGAAAACTTCCTCAACTTGATGAAACCTGGTCCAAAAAATGTCTTCACTATGAAAGTAGGATTACAATATTTGTTTCTCTAACTATGTGAGGATAATACCCAATCTCACCCAACCAGGATAGAATACAAAGTCTCTCTAGTATCTCACTAGGATTTGTAATCTCACACTATGGTGGATATCTATTCTCTCATTTACTCCCTAATCTCACCCAAGAAGGATAGAATACAAAGTCTCTCTAGTATGTCACTAGGATCTCTAATCTCACCAAAGAAGGATGAAATACAAAGTCTCTCTAGTATCTCACTAAGATTTCTAATCTCAGCCAAGAAGGATGGAATACAAAGTCTCTCTAGCATCTCACTAGGATTTTTAATCTCACCATTATGGTGGTTATCTATTCTCTCATTTCTCTCTATGTTGTTCTTCTCACTTGCTTGTTTTTCTCTTCCTCAAAAGTTTCCTTCATACCGAGAGTGAGAGGAAGGCTTTTTCATAAAGAGATTAATGTTCATTACATTTTCAAGAGAGAGTTACAATTTCAAAACACTTTTAGAATGACCATCATTGAATATATTCAATGGATCAGTTACCAATATTCATTGGTCATGGTCTCCCATTAAATTAAGAAGGGATCCCCAACAATTTTGTCCTTAAAAACGTCTAAATGGGTTAAGAAGAAAATTGTATATAAACTGTCATATGTCTCGACTCCTAAGCGATAGGAGACTATATTAAATTTACCATGAACAATTCTAAACCAATTAAATAATTTAACCCAAATTATGAAAATGTAGTTGAATTGAATTGAGCCAATTGGTTTTATATGTAGTCACAAAGCTCTTCTCTAAATTCATTTGTTATTTACTTTCATTACATTTCATAAATAATTTGTCAACTTAACATTACCTAATACATGTTATCTTTCTGTGATTAATTTTTTATTAAAAAAACCATTTAGAATAAATATAAAAATCTATTCAATCTAATATAAATTACTAGTTAATTAATTAAAAAACGCATAAGTGAATTCAGTTCCTCACCGAACCATAGAAAAATTAGGTTAAAAAATCAATTTTAAATTGTATTTTCATCATTTGATTTTCTAACATTATATAGATGTTTACGCGATGAACAGATCTAAAAGGTAGTTGAATTGACAAATGAGAGAGTAAATCCTTTCACCATGAAAGCATTGGTTATCGGTGCAAAAGATCTGGATCTGAGTACAAATGAGAACAAAAAATTTCAATTTTAACATTTTGGTTCCATGTTCAGATTTTGCATCAGAAATAAAAAGAGAGAGAAAGAAAAAGAAAACGTTGGAAAATGACTGGTGTGTTTGGCTAAGAATCCATTCCTGACATGAAATAAAGAGATTGTACACACACGCCTCCTTCATCCTTAAACCCAATCTACGTCACATGCACCACTTTCTACTCTTTTTCACTCTTTCTTTCTTTCTTTCTTTTTTCTTTTTTCAAAAATAAATATTACTTTCTTCTCTGCTGTACCATAAGTCAAGAATCCACAGTGGATATTGTTTTCTATCACTTCCTGCTTCCCTCATCAATCTAATTGGACTTATCCACTCCAACATTTTCTTTTCCATATAAATTTTCAAAAACCACTTTCTATCATCATTATTTATTATTATCATTATTTATATTAAGGCTTAAGTTTTATTCCATTTTTACAAGTTCAATTTCTAATGTACAAAATAACATCATTACTTTTGAAAAAGAAATTGAAAAATCTTTTGGTTATATGGAAATCCAATTCCAAGTAAATTTTGGGGAAAATTCAAACTCTTGAAGATCGAACATCGAGGGAATTTTCATAAACATTTCAAAGCTGGAAATAGCTGGCTGAAAACCAAATTTCGATCAATTTTTTCAACACAATTCATATTATTTTATATTCCAATTTTAATTTTTAAAATCTAATTTCTTAAAATAATTATACTTTAAGTTTATCTACTGATAACATTCTGATAATAAATAGTACGGTCCAACAAACTTTCACTAAAAGTTCTAAAAAGAGATATTTTCATTGGTTCTAAAAATCAACTTGCTTGTAAGGTTTCTATACTATGAACTAATCTTATTTATTGATAACTTTTGAAATGGATTTATCGCAAAAACAAATTCCACTAAAAAAGGTAAAGAAAAATCTATCTTTCAAAACCAATAGTTACTACATGTGAAGTGACGATACTCATAATTTTTTCAGTAAAAAAAGTTAAATTCATGTATATTTTAGCAAAATTTGCTATAGTTTGAACAAACACTAATGATATATATTAGTGTTTGGAAAAGCTAGCATTCACCATATTATAAAACAGCTGAATAATTATTATTAAATTATAAGAGTAAAAAATAATTTAATAATAGATCCAAATCGTGATTTTCTACCAACTTTAATGCAAAATTGGAGTCACAATGAGACATTACGTATCACGTATCGAAGTAACATGTACATCCATCCACAAACGTTAGAAACATGATACAAAAATTTGACATAAAATTGTATTTAAATACGAAGAGAAATATAACTCAAAATACTGTTATACAAATCCCTGTTGACAGCCTCCATTGCAGGGTATGTTCAAACCCCACAATATTATGCGAGCACCGTTTTCAGACTTCGTCTCTTATTTATTATATAATTCATATAATAATATTGTACATAAATACTATCCTAATATTATTATATTATATGTATTATTGTACTAATTTGCTACTTTTTTTTCAGCTTTTGGTTTCGGTGGCGATGACCTGCCATTATTAGCAGCAGTTCCAGCTGTATTTGATGCATTAGTCCCATGCTGGTTTTTCTGCGATTTCCCTGCTTTTTTGGTCTCTGGTTTCACACCTTGTTGCCTCACTTTCACTCCTCTTATCATCTGTTTCAAAAAAGTAAAAATTAAATCCCACCACTTAATTCTCAACCTTTTGAATGAAGAAAAGCATAAACATTGAGAAATAATGTTACAAAGAATTTTAAAAAATATGATGCCTCAAAACATGTTAAGATAATGAAAAATGGAAATAGAAAAAGGCTCTTACATATTTGCCACACTTCACATCTGAGTATATGACTATGAAATCACCTTCTTGGAGTCCATTGGCTCTCACAAAATCACCTGCAAAATGAAAATGTAAAAAATCAAGGTTCTTGAAAATGAAAGAATGAAACTAAATTGAGGTCATTGCGTGAGACTCACCAGTGTTCTCGAGCAAATACATTCTGCTTTTGTTGTTTGGCCAGTATCTGGTGCTCCAAGAACAAATTATTCGAAAGAGAACATGTTAATCTCAAGTTTACACAAAGGTATAAGCAATACGAAAACAGAAAAAAAATGTCAATGGATGTTGCAATACCTATAGCGCATGTTCCAAACACGTGAAGTTCCAATGTCTTCCATTGTTATGGAAATTCCATCTCTTGCCTCCAGCTCTGGCAAATGGGTTTCTGCTTCTTTCTGATCAAAATTACAATTCAAATCTACTTTAACAAATGAAGTACACATTTCCACCATATAAAATTATAAACAAATCTACTTGCAAGTAATTGACAAAAAGAAGCAGATAAATGATTACTTTTGGCAAAACTATTCTCCCCAAGCTTCCCACATCACTTTGCTTCAAAACCTTTTGCAGAAGGAATCTCAAGTTCTTCTCAGGCTTCCAACCCTATCAATCAAACACATAATGACTAAGCGAGTCGCACATTATTCATAACACAATAAAACTATAGCTAAATCTCAACAAATTCACGATAATGATCAAATTCTGAATATAGATTCTACTAATCACACATCAATCATACAATAACACAAAAAAATCATCTGACATCAATATCTGATGAAATTAAGGTTCACCAACCTGTCTCCTATCGGATGCAGCTCGGTTCTGATGAGAATTCTGTGTGTGCATGGTGGTTCGATCCACCACCGTTTGTCCGGCCAGTGGATCGGCGGGAACCACCGGGGCCAAAGGACCAGCCGGGCCACCCGTCATAGCCTGCCAGTACATCCAATTGGCTGCTGCAGAATTTGGCTGATGAGGTGCAACCAAACCAGTGGTGCAATTATCATTTCCCAGTCTTGCATGTGGGTCAGACCCTTGATTCTGGAGGTGATTGCCATTGTGATTCCTGTGATGAGATAAAAACCTTCTCTGCCTCGCCATTCTCTTCTTCCTTGCTTCCTTGGTTGCAGAGGGGCCTAACCTCATCAACCTATCACCAGGACCATGAAAAAACTGATAAGGGTACTGGTTATTGGCATAGCCGCCAAAACCCCCATGTGTGAAAAGACCGTTTTCCCCATACGACTGACTATAATGAGAAGCAACGTTGAACTGAGAATGAGGCCATGAATGTGCTGACTCCAACATGTGGTATTGGTCCGTGCCTGGTTGGTAAGGGTTGTTGTTATGGTTATGATTCACCGTGATGTTATTTGGAGCAGAACCACTAGTGTAAGGGTCACCCACATACCCAACCACGGGTTGTGAATACGGCTGTGATGGAACCATTACAGGGGCTTGATCTGTCCCAAAAGTTTGAGGATTCAACCAGGGTGTCTGGTTGTTGAAACACGAGTTCGATTCAGGTGCAAATGAGCCACTCGTGTGCGCGTTCTCCTTGGTCTGGGCACTGGGATCCTGAAACTGTGCCTGAAGAGCATTGCTATTGTTGCTACCATTCTCCTTGCGCCGTTTATTCTGAAGATGGCTGGTTTGAACCCACTCAAGAATCAGCTTAAGCAACTGTTTCATAGCTTCTTTTCCTCCCCCTAAACGCTTTGCTGCGCTTTCAATAGTTGCCTTCTTGAGCTTCACATTCCTCAAGTCATTAGCCGAAACACTGTCCTTGTTAGACTTGAGCCACTCCAAAAAGACATTACTCATTTCATCATCTACTACACGACCACCACCACCACCACCACCTTCTTCCTCTCCTTTGATAACTTCACACACTGGAACCTTGCGATCCTCTTCAGTGTTCTCTTGCTGATGCACCATTTCATGTTGTTCCTCTTGCAGTGACACCTGTTCCTCCAGTACGCCGAATTCTATTAAAGGGTCTTCGCTTTCCTCATTCTGAAAGATTGAGGCAGGATCGAAGAAATCATTGGCCTCCAAAAGCTCCATGTACCCAAAAGTATCCATAACATCCTCCATGCACTCTCCAACAGAGCCACCAAGTCCAGGATCAGGGTTCTGCTGTTGGGAAATCTCCATGGAAGCAGTGGAAGACAAAGCTGTTGCATCAAATTGGTCTTGCATGGAGCCGTTGGAATGGTTTTTCTCCACATCTTCCTCAACATCTGACTTCAAGACGGCCCATGAAGAGGAAGAGGAAGAAGAGGAAGTGGCGGTGGTCTTTGTGGTTGTGGTGGAACACGTCGTAGTTTTCAGAGGAAGTGGTGCTGCAGAAGATGAAGACGACGATGACGACATGCAAGGGAAATCAGGGAGAGGAGGGAAATCGGCGTAGAACATGGAAGCCTCATTGACACCCAGAAACTCATCTTGGTCACTATTCAGCCACATCTCTCTCTCAGCAACCGACAAAGTTTGTTCATCTTCCATGGCGTCAAAACCAACCGCGTTTGTTTCAGTTACCCCCTCTGCATGCAGATCTCCCCCTTTTAACTTCACTTCACACTCCATCTCAACAAATTCAAGATCTTGTAAAGAGTACAAAAAAAAAAAAAACAGAAAAACCACTCTCAAGGTTGAAACTTTGAAAACCCTTCTGGGAATTCTGTTGGCTTCAGATATGGTATAGGTATGGAGTATTTGGAGTGAAGGAGAGGAGAGAGAAAAACAGATAAAGACGTACAGATAGAAAGTACAGGGTAAGAGAAAGATAGGTATGATTTTTTTTTTTAATTTTTTATGTATGTAATGTGTGTGTACTTAGAGGTGAAAAAGGAGAAAGATCTGTTATCGTGTGTGCTTGTTTCCAATTAAGGAAGCAAAGGGATAAGGATATCTCAAATCCTACAAAGGGATGCAACATAAAACATCTGGTTTTATGTATCAACACCCTACACACACAAGAAGATCATCAACTTGGATACATACAATAAAACTCTCATACCTTGAAAGAAAGCGACCCACACTGTTCATGAGAGAGTTTTAAAAGTAATTTTTTATTCCCAATTGGGTCATTATCGCACCAACTAAAAAATTCAATACAACAATGATAATCATACAACAAAAGGAAAAGAAACAACACACTTCTCACCACTGAAATGAAAAGAGGAAAAAGTTTACAACAGATTGCGCTAATTAAATTACAGAGAGAGAGGGCTAACTACAAAAATGTTACACAGTTGAACAAAAGTAAAGAAGAGTTCTTCGTCAAACCCAGGAAGCCAATGAAGACCTTGACAGGAGAATGGCAATTTAAGGGCCACCCAAAGGGTTAAATTGACTAAAACTTAGACCTAGGAAAACCCCCATGTGTGTGTTCTGGTTTGTTCTGGGAAGTTTCACCTTGCTGGTTTAAACTTTCTGTTTTATATTATTTTTGTTTCTCTCTTTCTTGGATAAGTTCAAACTGGTTTTGGAAGATTAAGGAAGAGAGAGAAGTTGGTGGGTTTATAGAGAGAGAGAAAAGCAGTTTTGGAAAGAAAAGTGAAGGCATCAATGAAAACAAAACCTCGTGCCGCTTGTTTCTGAGTCTCACCTCCGGATTTTGTGCCTATAGCCATTAGTTCTATGCTGAGTGGTGCAACTAAACGGTGTCACAGTCTTTATGAGAAAGGAACTCTTACTCAGTAAAACACCATTAAACAATGCATCTCCAATAGAAATTTAGAGAAGAATTCAAAAACTATTAAGTACCTGATCAAAGAAAACAAAAAAGTATAAAGTGTAGCATCTATATATATTCTTGCAAGAGAATTGAAGTAGTTGAAATGTATTAGAATGGAAGTTACTTATACAGTGCATATTATATTACTTTGTTGTAAAATTAAATTCAAATATAATAATATGATTAATATCATAAAATATTGTGTTCCAACTATTTGGTAAAACAGATTAACACAGCACTGACACCACCATAAAATATTGTTCAGACTCAATAATTAGATCAAGTGAAAACTAACTTCCAAATAGTGATAATATTGACTGTTTAAAGTCCAAGGGATAAAAAAAATAAACTAAAAATTATCTTTTTAAACCTTCTAGATTTATTTTTTAATGTAAATAATTAATTTATATTGTATATTAAAAATAAAAAATTAAAATAAATTGAATAAAATCATTTATTATATTTAATTATAAAAAAATCTTGTACACATTTTATATTCATAATATTATATTTTAAAACAAAAAAAATTGAAAAATTATCTAAATATTACAAGTAACTTATAACACATCCCAAATCACTCAATATCTTTCAATACTACAAACCATCTGCTAAGTGAAGTACAATCATTATTATTAATTTATTTTTTACAAAATATATATAACACATATTATATAAAAATAGAATTTTATATTTAATATATACATCTTATGTTCTATTTTGTCCTTAATTATATTTTAAACTAAAAAATAAATTAAAAATTTATTCTCTGTTCCGGTATTACTAATATTAAAAGTAGGTGCACACATCTCAACTGCACAACACATTACAAATAACTCACATAACATTAATTACAAACCACTTACTATTTCTTATTTCTTGTGGAAGCATTATTATTAATTTTATTTTCTCACAAAATATAAAGTCACTTTTCTATTGATATTTTAAAATCTAATCAATATTTATATTATTTAATAAGTTTTTTTTAATCAGAAAATATTATTTAATAAGTTATTTTATAATTTGAAATATAAAATATATTTAAAACATCAATTTGTATTATAATTTTAATTATATAATTAGTTTATAAAGAACAGAGAAATCGAAATTACAAATATAATAATAATCATATTAATAGAATTCATAGTATACAAAAAAATTTCTATTAAAATATAATTCCCAAATTTTTAATAATTTTATAATAGTAAAAATCATAAAAATAAATTAAATGAAATTTAAAATATTAATTTAATTTGAACTATATAATGTTAGACTAAATTTTTAGCCCAGAAAATAATATAAAAATAGAAATACTCTTTTTTACAACCTGAGAACATTTCATATAGATTTTGTTTAGATTAATTGTTGAAGTTAAATATCTTTAAAATAATGATGAAATAAATTTTATAATTTTTTTTGGCTAAATATGCCCTTCATTATTTTTAATATTTTATTATTATTTTAAAATATTATATATTTTAATCTGGACTAATTAATTTAATATTCTGACATATTTGTAGTTTTTGAACATAAATGTTAATTGATTCAGAACTTACTACTTATATTATCATACTTACCTAGGGAAAAAGTTATAATTCAATCTATGTTTAACCCAAAGATAGTTATAACATAATAAAAGTTGTAAAAAACATGTAACAAAGAATTATCCATTAGCCTCATTTTATAATAGTTTTTTTTATGATTAGAAAGCTTATAAATTTAATCTGTGGATATCCACTTATATGGATTTTTTTGTCATCTACAAATCATAGATTAATCTCATAATTAAAAAAAATAAAAGGTTAATTTATAATTAAAGACTAATATAATTTCTCTTATCATAATTTTTTTAAAGATTTAGATCTAAATTTGCTCAATTAAACGGTTTAATTAATTAGTTTAATAAAAAAAATCTATTGAATTGAAAATACAAACTAAATCAAAATATCATTCACTTTAATTTATATCTAATTGTATCATGTAGATGTTGTAAAGAGTTTTTGTTTAATTGTGCTAGGTGGTTTTTTACACAAAACGCATGATAGTCTAGTTGTGTCCTTTGTTTTTCTTTTTTTATAAGGGTTGGAGAATTTCTGAAATGTTCCATTTTATTTAATTTATTCTTCGTCAATAAAAAAAATTAAGATTGAATCGATTTCTAATTTGATATTTAAAATTAGAGCACAAATTAATTTCATAAAGTGCAAATTCAAAAATAAAGAGAAGAAAAACAAACTTGGAGAACTAAATAATCAAAGGAAAACTCAATTTTAAATTGTATGATCTTGATTCCATGAATTTAAATTCAATAATTATTTCTCGATGGATGTGTTGGAGATCCCACATCGACTAGAGATTAGAGGTGTTGGAGATCCCACATCGACTAGAGATTAGAGCCTTTCATTGTATATAAGTGGGTGCAAACCTCAACCCTATGAACCGGTTTTATGGGGTTGAGTTAGGCTTAAAGTCCACTTTGTAATAGGATGAAAAATGTAGAATAAAAAAAGAGAAAACAAAAGTAATTATGAAATTTGAAAGTGAAAAATCAAACAAATGAATTTTGTATATTTGATTAAAGTATATTTAAACTATATATAAACTTTGATCAGTTGTTTGCATGAGTTTAAATATGAGTTTTAATTAGGTTCATAAGTCCATTGTAAAAGTTTAAGTTAAAACAAGAGAAATCAAATTCACATAGGTTTCTATAAAAAAAATACAACAAATTCCCTAGATTTCAAAAAATAATAAAAAACTAGTAGAAGACTCCAAATCGAACAAATCATATTCATTTTGAAGTCCTACCAATCAAGAATTCAATTCAAGTAGAATCACTCAAAAATAATATTTTAAAAAATTATGACTAAAAAAGAGTAAGAAAATGTCATTTTAGCTAAAAATATAAAACTAAAACAATTATGTACATTGAGTTGAGTTTATTACTACTAAAAGAAAATAATTTAAAATTTAAAATAAAGTATAGGAAAAATGTTTTCAATATACAATAAAATTATAGATGTGTGTACCAAATATGTGTCGTATTATAAATTATTTCATATGGCAACATAGTGGTAGCCAATGAGAGAATGTGCAACAAATATCCTTTATGTCAAAGACGCGTGTTTTGAGATTGCAACTTGTGAGTTTTAAATGTTGTTGGTTTTTGTACTTTTTTTTTTCCAGAAGGAACAAACATATCAGGTGCATTAATCCATCATTTTAATTTTTAAAGATGCACAAAACATATGTCATATTTGTGAAAAATCTAAAAGCTTATTAGATGCAACGTGTTGCTAAAGAGAAAATGTAAAGCCTTTCTAAAGGTATATTTCCTTGTCCATAGACATGTCATTTTCATCACCATTAGATGTAGCACCCTAGAAATACTTTTAACTATAACAATACAACTTCTACATATTTCTATACAAGCTTAGAGTTTTTCAAAACATTCCTAATACATGATTAGAGCTTATAAAAATACAAATATTTACAATATAAGTTTCAAAACAACACTCTAAAGCTCTTCAGACCCTCCGACACCTGTATGATCATTTGCTTCTGTATGTAGTACAGTCATTATAGTTCAAACACAATAAGAAAAATAAGGGTAAGCTAATGAAAAAAAATTCCATAACATATCTAATTCATGCAAAAGGAACCAGTCAAACAAATTATTTATAAACATTTCTTTAGATGTTGTCATATAAAATTTCAATATCAATTTCATACATTCATATAGACCACACATGGATCTATTTTCAATCACAATTATTGGATTTCATTTCAATCCCACTTCATCTTCCGGAAGACTCATTCAGTATGTCCCTACGACAGACTAACATTTGATCCAAATATCATCAACGAATCCAATAGAAAGGATCAGAGTAAGTTCAAACATCCAATACTGAGTGTCTACAACAGGACCCAGTGTGTATGAACTCCCTCTTAGCTTCTCACCACCTGATATTTTATAACTTAGATCATTAGTGAAGTTAGAGGATCTCAATTAAACATAGGCTTTTCATACTTAATGCCATCAAGCAACAACTCATACAGTATCCCAAATGTATGACATCAATTTCATACAATATCATTCAAAACATGATCCACAACATTCAAAAGTTTATTTAAGATAAAAAAAACAACACTTAAATATTAAACCATCAAACTATAATATTTTTACAAGTTTAAATAATATATAAACAAACAACATCCATGCAAGAGAAATTGAATAATGGGACCACGTCCCCTCCACATTCCGATCTTCTAGCCTAGGGTGCTATTAAAAATTAAATTTAGCTTCCCTTACCTTGATTGCTTCCAAGCAACTTCTATAATTTTATTCTCTTAGTCTGGATAAGCTTCCAGATTTAAGGGTGTAATGCAAGTTATCCAAATAGAACAGGAATTTAGTACATAGTAGAATAAGTTGAGAGAAACACCTTTCTCAACTGACCCCACTAAGATTGATGACTAAATCATAGAGAAAAACATAGAATAAGGGATCTTTATAGTATAAATGAACTTACTCTGTTTGAAAATCTGATCGGGTAGAAATGTTCCTTAACTCCCCAATTACAACATGGTCCGATCATATTCTAAAATAGATGAAAATTGGGAGAGAAAATTAAGAGAGAAGGAATAAAAGAGAGAGAAAAAGAAAAGTTTCGTGGGGGAGGGGGTCTGTGCTTCCTGCTTCTTTGATTTCTTTACATTGTTACATTAGATATCTCCATCATAGATGCAACATAGGAATATATATAGTAGCAACAAGTAGGCTTTGGTCAATAGGGCAATCTACCAACACAAATTCTCACACTGTATGAAGGTCAAATAGCAGAAATGAAAAATATGGTATCATGCTTTTAGGTTTATATAAAATAGGCCTTCACTTTACGTTCTTAACAACACTAGCTAGACAAATATTGAAGCATTTGTAATAAGAATAAAAGGACACATACACATTTTAGAGTATAAGTTGAACTAATGTAATGGGTAGATCCACATGGACTAGTATGATATTCAACACATCCATCGATAAGAAGCATAAAAATCGTACACGAGAAGATATCATCTTCAAATAGTGGGTTGTAGACTTGTAACCCTTATGAGGACTACACCACTAGTATAAACATTGGATCGTAAAACTATAACATTTTTGCTATAAAGAAAATGAGAGGGGGGTGAATGAAGTGAGTCATTTGTCCATAAACAAGCAATTTAAAAAATACAATATGAAACATCAAGTCACATATCTTAGGTGTGTTAACCTCTATTAGGCATTTTTCATGGTCTTTGCTTACCACATCCCTATTTTACTTCATTCATCACTTTGAGTCTTCAATTCCTTAAACTTTCCAAGCTTTTTTTAGGTCTTACTTGATTTTATAGTCATTTCATTTGTTTGGGTGATTGTTGGGATAATAACATAACTTGTTTGGTACTTGGTCAGGATATTCTCAATCAACCATGACGGTGCTCTACTTTCAGGAACATTGAGCAAGTTACATGGTTTTTTAAAATTTTTTGCAAACTTTAATTACTTTGCTATGGTTGTGGTGACTTATATTGATTAAACCTAGATAAAACATTTCCCTACATACATGATTCACACACATTCAAAAACAAATGTATAACACACAATGCACTTGATTATTTTCATCAACAAAACATCGTCAAGTATTTTTATGTGATGACTCTTCAAGCATTGATTTTAATGTTGGTTAACTTGATCAACATAGAATGAACATAGAAATATGAGATGCATGAAAGTCATCATAAAAAGTAATGGGGAATAAAAATTGAAAACTTCATTCTTCAAACCTAAATAATAAAAACAAATCTTAATACTCCAAACAAGACTAAAACGGAGAATAACAAATCCTTTAAACAAGTAAAAAGAAAAGGATAGAGTAAAATAAGAATCATTCACCTTCTAAGTAGCTTGCTTGAAAAAGAGTTGACGGAGTAAAGAGAGATGAATAACTAACAAACTTCTAGCGTAGAGACCTTGAATAACATTGGAACCCTCAACACTTGAACCTTACAACTTCAAAGCTTGAATTCAAAAAATATCCTCGTTCCTTAGTAGTAGTTTTCTAAAGTGACATAAATTTATTTTGCAAATTTTCAAAAATAAGGTTAACATTGGTTTAAACTATTTAGGAAAATGGGGATTCGATTAGTGAATTACTACCCAAATACAACCTTAATTGTAGAGCTCCCATTTATTGAGTGAATTTATTTTTGTTGAAGTACTAATAGTTTTGTAGCATCATAAAATTTATAATCCAATATTTCTAATTATAATATATTAAATTATTTTATTTTCAAACAAATTAAATATTTTATTGTTTTCCTAAAATATTACATGACTAACTATTCTATCACCTTATTTATATATTTTACAATATAATTTTTGTTGAGTGATGAGATGTCTCTAACCTCGTTCTAATTATTTATTTATCAATCTTTTAATCATCTTTACTAATGAGGTGGTGTCTCTAGTCTTATGTTAATTATTTATTTGTTAATTTTATAAGTATATTTTTTATTTTTTATTTTTTTATTAGGTTACTTTGCAATTATATTTGTCCAGTGAAATGTTTCTAACTTTATTAAAAATTTATTTAATAATTATCATTAATTGGTGGAGTGTTTCTAACTCCTACTTAATCTTTTCTTGTTATTTAATATATATATATATATATATATATATATTTCCAAATGTTAATATTTTTTATTTTTTCTTGGCTGTAAATAAATATATTTTTCTTAACTTTACACTATCATATAAATAATAATAATAATAATAATAATAATAATAATAAACATTTGGTGAAATTGTAGTTGAAAATTTGACATTAATGATTTAAATAAGTATATGTTATTTAAAGATGAAATAGTTATTAATCATGACAATACTCATCTATTCATTAGTCAATACAAAATTAAATAAAATGTTTCTAATATAAAATAAAATAGAATATATTGATGCAATTGTAAAGGTGACATATATATATATATGAATTATTTTATTTTTAATATTAGATACATCATATTTATTCTCATTTATTTATTTTTGTACATTATAAAAATAAAATATCAATTTAAATAGATCAAAATATAAAAATTTCCAAATTTATTGTCTATTTTGGAGTTCAAAGTTTCATCATAGTTTTTTTTTTAAGGCATCTCCGAGAATTAAGGAAGGAAAATATATAACAACTTTTAAACGAGGTGATACTATATTTCATCTTTGAAACCATTTTTTCGTTCCTCTCGATCGAGAGTTAAGGAAACAAGGGTTCGACTTTGAAACCACTTTTTCATCCCCACATACGACTCATGAAATGTTCAAACCTCAAGTTTGTTAAGATAAAACATTGTTAAGATCAATGACCAAAATATTGTCCGTTTTGGGGTTGAACTTCATCATGATTTTATCATTAAAGTGTATGAGAATTAAAGAAAGAATATGTATTTAAATTACCCTTTTGAACTTAATTTCTAAGTAATGTGAGATTATCGGACCTACTATAATACCTCATATGTTCCCACCAACTATATAAATGTTTAAAGAAAATAATAATCATGTATATATATATATATATTATATTGAAAAAATAATGTAAAAAGTTGTAAATTATATAATTTTATCTCATATGCTATTTTTATTAAAAAATTATAGAAAATAATTACCTGTTAATCCAATATACTAAGGGGTTAGAATTTAATAGAGTAAAAGTCTATTAGATGAGAAAAGAAAATTCTGGAGAAAACTTTAAATGTCTATCCACTCTTTTCCCTTCTCGAATTTCAGCAAGCGAGCACTTTCATCGTTGAGCGAATTAAGTGACGTGAAAAGTCATTAAGTTTCCATAATTATTCAAAATACTCATTAATAACATCTTAAAATCAATTGTCGTTCTCTAATTAATGATAATAAATGAGCATTTAAGACTTAACTTCTACAACTATCCTATTAAATAATATTCAATTATTCATTTTTCAAATTTTATTCTATGTGTAGTAACAAGAAAGGAAAATGAAAGAAAGGACAAGGAAAGAAAAAAAGAGAGTTAAAAATGTGTTTGTGCATTTTGAAGAGAAAATAAATTATGGTATTTATGAGAATAAATAATAAATTAATTAATTACAATTAAAAAGTTATTCATAGATTTGATATGAAGAAAGATGAATAAGGGATAATTTCGAAAACTGCTTTCTTCATATTTTTCATTTCATATTTTAATAGAAAATAAAATAAGTGAAGGTCACATCTTTCTTTGTCATTTTTTTTACTATCAAACAAATAAGTATTTTCTTTTTTACTCATTTTCGTGCATCAATAGCTTCCCACTCTATACTTTCTTTCGTAACAAACTGACCTTAGTGAAATATTATTATTTCGTTTCAAATTTGCTTCCAATAAATTATAACGATGTTTCTATTTGCAGTAGTTTTTTTTCTAATTTTCTTTTAATAAATTATTACAATGATTTTATTTACCGTAGATAAAAGAAATATATTTATTAAAAAAGTGAAATTGCTTTAGTGAAATTGTTTCAATAAATAACATATTGTTATTATTCTTATTATGTGAAAAAAACTTTAAATTATAGTATTTTAGAATAGATTTTTTATCAGAAAAAAATATAACTAAATAAAAACGATCTACAAATAATCAATTGTACATAAATGAGATTACAAGAATGTTCATCCAAAATCACCATAAACTTCCAAACTTCTTTCTCACATTTCATCCAGCAAACATATAATAAAATAACTTAAGTAGAAATTTATTAGATAGAAACCAATTTTAAAGACTAAAAATAATTAGTTGTTATATTGTCTAAATTAGATACTATTTTTAGAGACTAAACTATTTTTTGTTTTTAAATTAGTTTTTATTATTAATAAATAGTTTCTAAATGATATCTAATTAGCTACCAAGGTTTTAACTACCAATTATTTAAATTCTAGATTTGGTAGCTAATTAGATACCAATTTAGAAACTATTTATCAATAATAGAAACTAATTTAGAAACTAATAATTTTTTTAGTCTTTGAAATAATATCTAATTTAGTCAATATAACAACTCATTATTTGTGCTCTCAAATTAATTTTGATTTAATGTTTTTCTTGTACATGTGACTAACATAATAAAAGAAGACTTATGGGAATTTGTTTTTTTGGAATAAATGTAACATAATTAGGAGTAACTTTTTTTTAATTCATATAAGTTTATAATCATTCACGCACCATGTTGAATCCATTAGTTAAACTCCTCAGTCAGTTAAGTTTGACCACATTGACATATAATTAAGTGTAATTAAATGAATTTAAAATAACATTCTTAATAAATGAAACCATTGGTATAGTTTTTTCTTATGTTAAGAATGAAACCATATACTTTTTTTCTTTTGTTTAATTTAGAAAGAGTAAAAATTACTAAATAAAAAAAATCAAAACTTCTTTATTTTTTATATTATGAAATTTATAATGATCAATTGGAATAAATAAATTCAAATTCTCATTAATAATGTCATACTTTCCTAAATACCTACACCTTTTTAAGGATAATAAAAAACTCTCCCGTAAAAGGTTAGTTCAATAAAATATTTTTAAGATTTTTAAATTGTCTAACTTCTTAACAAGGTGTTTAGTCTTTTAAGAGACTAATACATTTGGTGAACTTAAGTGAGAAATATTATTCATGTATCTTTTTTTTTATGTTTAGGTGTGTTTCACGAAAGTTAGTTACAATATTGGTTGTAGCGAGAGTTGTAGCTAACTTAGAATTGTTGTTCAACTAATACACTATGTATGGTGAGTTGCACGAGATGATTTTATTGAGAGAAACCTTGAGTTATAACTTTTGGTTCATAGTGAATTTTGTCATGAATGTAGATTGAAGTTCATTTGCATTTGTGTGATAGATGGTCTTGTAGTAAGTTTGTTCAATTATTTCCATAATACCTCTTTTACGACATTTTTAAAAATGTCGTCATATATAGGACATACAATGACAATTTTATGCACAACTGTCATCATGTGTAAGACATGCATCAATGATTGTGCATAAGATCATTGTTGTTTGTGTTACACAAATGACAATTATGAATAGAAGTGTCATTGTAACTACACATCCCATTTGAAATAATGTGACAATAATGATAAGAATCATTGTTATACGTATAAAAATGATGATGATTATGACTAGAACAATTGTTATTTCTAGTTTAATATTATTGTTTTTATAACGTTTACCAATGTGTATGTATCAAATTTCTTGTTCAAACCAATTAATGAGTTCAATATAATACATAATTAATAACAATACAAGATATTCATAACTCAATATAATCTAATATTATAAAATATATAATTTTTTTAATAAAGGTAATGAATATATTAGTACAACCTAATGTAATATGTTATCTATTCTAAAGTGTAAGGGGAAAAAATCCAAATTACAAAATCCAATCCATATTAGTTTTAATCCATTTAAATGGATTTATCTTAAATCTAAATCCATATTTTTGGATTTTAAATCCAATCCATTTAATTGGATATGGATTAGATATGAATTGGATACATTTTTGGATTATCCAAATTGCATTTTGGGTTGGGTTTTGACTTGACCCGATCCAAGTTGAGCCAAGACAATTCAGGCCGATGTCGAGCGGAGCAGGCCCAACCGATGTCGAGTCGTTCGGGGCCGGGTCGTTGTCGAGTGTCCGGGCCCGGGCAGATGTCGAGTCGTCTGAGCCGAGGCCGATTTCGAGCTAAGCAGGCCAAGGCCAATATTTAGTCGAGCGTGCCCGGGTCAGTGTTGAGTCGAGCGGGCCTGAGCTGATGTCGAGTCGAGCAGGCCCGGGTCGATGTCGAGTTGAGCGGGCTCGGGCCGTTGTCACGGACTCAGACTGATGTTGAGCCGAGCGGGCCCGGGTCGATGCTGAGCCGAGCGGGCCCAGGCCAATGTCGATCCGAGCGGGCATAAGCCGATGTCGAGTCGTACGGGCCCGGACCTATGTCGACTCCTACGGGCTCGGGCCGATGTCGAGTCATTTGGGCCCAGGTCGATGTCTAGTCGTACACGCTCGGGCCGATGTCGAGTTGTACGGGCCCATACCGATGTCGAGTCGTACGGGCCCAAACCGATATCGAGTTGTACGGGCCCGAGCCGATGTGAGTCGTACGAGTCTGGGCCGATCTCGAGTCGTACGGTTCCGGGCCGATGTCGAGTCGTACGGGCCCGGGTCGATGTCGAGTCGTACGGGCCCATATCGATGTTGAGTCGTACGGGCCCGAGCCAATGTCGATCCGAGAGGACCCGATTGATGTCGTGTCGTATGGGCCTGGACCGATAAAAGATAATGACATCGTATAATATATAAGTGAGTGCAAATCTCATCTTTTAAATCAATTTTATAAAATTGAATTAAACTTAAAAGTGTACTTCAAATGATGATGAGTAAAAAAGTTGAATTCAAAAAGTTCATAATTCAGTAAAAAATCTAAAATAAATTTTGGACCCCACAAAATATTTAAAAATTAAATAATACACATTCATTGTGTTAAATTTTTTACCCTTTATATCCCATCTGAATCCCATAAATCCGCTATATTACACATAACCCAAATTTAACAATTTATTCATGCATATTGATGTCACCAACTTTATTGACTTATTATAAAAAAAATTGTTCTATCTTTAATAATTGAGTTATTTTGTTTCTTATATATATGCTGGTTGCTCTAATTCTAAAATAATTTTTACTTTTTATATTTTATTTTACGCGTTCAAGTTTCTTTGTTAATTCTTATGTACTAATATGTTGTCAAACTTTTTTTAAAACAAATTATCTTTTAAAAGATCTAGTTATTTTTTTTTTCTCGATTTTCATTGTTTTATATATAGTACACGAAGTTTATGTTTTCTGTATTTAAAGAATAAACTCGTTCAAACAAATAATAATGAATGTTTTTAACATAGTCAATTTATATTTTTAAAACTAATGTATGCATATAAATTTAAAATATATCTAAATTGTTAGTGTTGACCCATAAATTTATTATTTATTTATATTAAAATAATTTATATTTGTTTTCAAATTTTCATAGAAAAAAATTAAATATTAATAAATTCATATTAATGATTATTTGTCTTATTACCTTCTTGTTCATTTATTCTTTGTGCTGCTGGACTTTAGGGAGGAGTTGTAAATGACATAGCGTTTCTGATAGAAAATGACGACTCCTTCAGAAAAAGGAAGTTATTTAAGTTCTTTTCCTTCATGAAGTCCCGCTCCGACGGCCCGAGACTTTCAAGGAAAAATATTAAATGACGGAAGAGGTATGATTTTGGTAATGTGAATGGTGGAATATGCTAAAAACTCAACATTTATTAAAATATATTTAGTTACGGTACGATTCAATTTCTTATATATCACTATTTACACTTTTATTTTTCCATAACTTTTTGTTTTTATTTTTCTATCTAGCACCATTTTATTTTTATTTCCATATTAACACAATTTAAAAAACAATAAAAATAAAAATTTGAATACATTAAAAAAATAAATATTTTAATGTTTAAAATAGTTATTAATGAATAAAAAAATGAGTTTTTACAAAATAAAAATAAAAAAAAGTAATAAATTAAAAATGTTTATTTTTTTTAAAATAAAGAAAATAAAAAATTAAATCCTACAACAACATAAAAATTGAATCTATAAACATAAATTAGTATTTATTATTATTATTATTGATGATGTAATAATGTTAATTTCAAGTAAAAAATATATGACATAATTATAAAAAAACCAAAATCATTTAATATTAATTAGTAGTAGACACACAAATAATTTTAAAGTGTCTACTCATTTTTAAGCATAACATTTGCATTAGTTTTTTTTTTAGGATTCAGAATAGAAGAACATCCTAAAACGAGACTTATAACTCCTCACACCAAGCCACTCAAAACAAAGACACCAGACTAGCCAAACAAATCTACAATCGAAAAACAACTAATTTTTGTTTATAGATTCAACTTTTATGTTGTTATAGGGTTTAATTTTTTATTTTCTTTATTCTTAAAAAAAAATTAAACTAAACATTTTTAATTTATTACTTTTTTATTTTTATTTTGTAAAAAAATATTTTTTTATTCATTAATTATATTTCTAACTATTTTAAACACTAAAAATATTTTTTAATGTATTCAAAATTATCAATTTTTTTTAATTTATTAATTTTTGTTTTACTTTTGAAATGATGCTAGATAAAAAAATAAAAACAAAAAAAGTGTTATATAAGAAAGTAAAAACAAAAAGGTGTTAGATGGAGAAATAAAAATGTAAATAGTGTTATACGAATAATTGAGTCGTTACCATACCGATTTATGTATCAAAAAATTTGTATTTAATTTAGATAGTGTATAATTTTTTTTTGATAGACCACAATTATATTCCTAGGTAGAATCATCTCTTAAGTCAAAACAAGCATTTTATTAAAAAAAAAAAGAAGAGTAGAATATAAGTGAATCAGGAACAACAACAAAGATTAAGAGATCCTTGCTGGAGACAGAAACCCTTCTTTGAGCCCTTGTTTGTGCAATCTGTGTTGCAATGTGGAGTGCATGGCCCATGGCAGTTAAGCCCTGGATCAGTGAATCCTGTTACTGCTTCTGGGACTGCATTCACATCATAATTTCACCATATCAATTTCACATAACAACTATTATTTTTTCTTGCTTTCAAATATAATAAAAATAAAGAAACATCATCTTTTTTTCTTATGCAAAAGTAATTGTTTCTTCCACTTACCTGATGTGAGAACCAAAGCAACAAGTAAAACTCCGAAGATCAAAGATTGAGAAAAGCGAGAAGCCATTTTAAGAGAATTTTAGTTCTGATTTTCTGATATTTCTTTATGAGATGAATGTTGCATATCCTACTCACTCAATATATAGAGAGAGACTGTTGATCTATATATTGAATTAAAAATGTGTTTTTTTTTTCGTCAACATAAATCACAATAAATTATTTAATTTTGAATGTTAAAATTTACTTTGGACGTTTTATTCTTTAAAGTTAATGTCCGTTTATGCTTTTCATATTTAATTAAATCAAAGGTTCAACGTTTCAATTAAAGAATAATTTTGTTTTACTTTTTTAAAGAAATTTCTTTTTTTTGAAAGGTTAAAAGATATACATCAATCATTTAATTAACAAAATCATAGGTAACTGAAGCGTTTTTTTAAGGAAATGTTTGAATAAATAATTTAATTAATTGTATCTTAATCAATAATAGTATTTAATTATTTTGAATTTGAAAAGAGAGAATTTTTTTCAATGACTCCGGTTATCTATACCTATATATATAAAGGGAATTTCCCTCTTAATTGCTCTTCATTTTTTTTCCCGTTTTATCCTTATATTAATATTTAATTTTATTATTGTATTATGGTCATTGTGTCATTTCTTATTTTTTCTACAATATTTGGTATACGTAGTGGGGGCGGTTTTGAGTTGAAAGAGAGGTGGAAAAGTGGTTTTGAATTGAAAGAGTCGTGGAGGAACAATTATGAATTGAAAGAGAGGTGAATGAACGGTTTGGTTTATTTTCAAAATCAGTTACATTTTATTAATATTTTATATATTAATATTTTATTTTATTTCTATTTTCATTTTATTTATGAAATAATTTGAATAAGAAGAACCGTTAATTTATTTACGAAACAATTTGAATAAAATATATTATTATTTTTTCACTTTTTACTGAATAGTTACTTATAATTTCATATTTGTTATTACTGGTTCATATTATGCTTTTATTTTTTATAACAATTAACTATAAATTTATAATGACAATATAAGTGTGTAAATAATGATATCATTTATTCAATTTTAATATTAAAAATAATTATATATAAATTATAAAAATAAAAAATGCGGATACACAGGTACGTCAGTGCCTGTGTCCTCGTTAGTAACTATAACATGGATGTGTTTGGATTTAGAAAGATAGGTGATTGGATTGAGAGTTGTTTTAAAGTAAAACAATTGTATTACAAGATATAATAATTTAAAATTAGTCTGTAAGTTATAAATATTTATTTACTAATCAATTAATAAAATATAATTATCTTAGTTCAAACTCATTTTATTATGTTGAAAATTCCACCTTAACTAGAGATAATGACATTTTATAGTATATAAGTTAGTGTAAATTTTATTTTATAAGATTAAGTTAAACTTAAAATTTACTTCTTAAAATTACAATTAGAGACATCAAACGAGAATTTTTTGATTTTATCGTATCACCAACACATATCACCATAATGATAATACCTCGTAATAACAAAATTGGAAAATCCATAATACATGCAAACACACTCGACTCCAAAAGCACCACCAAATATAAACGAGACAGATGAAAATGAAGAACATCAAAAGTTGTGAATGAATAGGAGAGAAGAAAAGTAAACACGAATACAAAAATTGAATTCAAAAGGAACACAATTCATCCAAAAAAAAGTCTAAAATAATTTGGAAACCCCACAAAATATTAAAACATTAAATAATGATAGATTGTCACTTCCTTTTTCTCTTACATTTAGTCTAAAACTTCATAAATTATTATTTTATTATAATATTCTATTCATATTTATTTTATTATTATAATAAAATATTGTATTATAAAAAACAATTATGAAGTGAATGTAAAAGGAGTGTAAAAAAAAACATTTCCTAAAAATTCTTAAATTTGTCTCATGCTACCAGAATTGGGACTATTGGAACTCCTTATATCAACATAGTATAGGACTGTTAAAAGTATACTGAAGAATTGGGTTAGGAATAAATTGTGAGATCATGTGAATTTAGTTTCCTAAATAATTTTGTACATTAATTCTAAACCAATATTTCATCACCCTAATCTTTCACCGCCCATCATTGTCCTAATCATGTATAAACTTTATATCCCAATATACCTTTGTAAATTTATGTACAAAACTCAACAATTTTTAATGATAGTAATTCCTTAATTTATATATTTACAACTTTTGTATAATACACATTCTAAGAGCGGTAAAAGTAAAACTATGAAATTTCTAAATAATATTAATTGGTGTGAATGATGTAATGGGTATGAAATTGATGTGTGTAATTGATTTGAGAATTCTTAAACATTGTATTAGTGATGGGTATGCATTCCATGTGAATGATATTGTATGAGAATGATGGAATTGTATGAAATCGAGATCGTACATTTGAGATAATATATGAGTTGTTGATTTGTGCGTATTAAATATTGATGTTTATGTTGTAAAAGAGATCTCCTAGCTTCATTGATGGTGTAAGTCACATAGACTAAGATATTAGGTGGTGAGAAGCCGAGGGAGGAGTTCATGCACATCGTGACTTATGAGATACACGACTTGAGTTGTATTGAACTTACTCTGATTCTTTCTCTTGGATTTGCTGATAATATAAGTCTTGGATATTGGATAAGATGTTGGTAGATCGGGTAATGAATGATGCATAATTCCTATCGGAGAAAATGGATGGAGTTTTGAAAGATTATGATCTTTAGGTGAAGAACTATCTTAGGAAAGGAAATGTTGTTGTGGATGCTTTAAGTCACAAGGAAATATAGGTATCAACATTTAAGGTTCAATGGCTAGATTTGAGTACAAGTTTCAACAGTTTGAATTTGGAAGTTCTAGTACACTTGTTATAACTAATGAGTCTTTAGAAAAAGTGAGAGTAAGGAAATTGATGAAATTGAATTTGAAGATTATTATAAAATTATTAGGTATTGACAAAACTAAAGAATTCTCTGTGGGAAGCGAATGATATCTTAAGATTTAGAAACAAAAATATGTGCGCCAGAGGATGATAAATGGAAGTATATGAGTTATCTATGAGTCGTGAAAGCAAGTTTAGTTACATCTAAGTATGATGCAAAGGTATCAAAATTTAAAGAAGTTTATTTGGTGACATGGTATGAAGGAAGATATATAGTCAAGTTTGTAATTGCTCGTTTATCTTGTCAAAAATCAAAGGTATGTTGACATAACTAGACGTCCCCAAGGTGGTAGTGGAATAATATTTTCAAAGATTTTATCACCTACTCGTCGCATGTAGTGAAGAAACAAGACTCAATGCGAGTAATAAAGGATGAATATTACACACATTCTACCTATGGAAAGGAATGATATGATTGGAATTATGAAGATAATTGGGTGACCTAAGAGATCTCAGTTTCATAAAAGTGGTGAAGAGACAACATTGGGTAATGTAAATTATGTTAAGGAAGTTTGTCTGTGGTTGAGTTATGCTATCTTATCATAAGGGTGAAGATGGATTTTTTAGCTTATGGTATCAGGTGGAGTAAGACGATTGTAGATCTTACTCTTAGTTCTAAGCAGAGGTCTCTGGTAAATGATGTTGCACATCCTTCAGAAAATGAGAATATCCCCGCTCAAGATGAAGAAGAAAATGAGTTAGAGATATTAACACACATTATATCCTTATAAATTAAAATTGGTCTTTCCAATAAACATGGAAAGATTTCCATTTTGATTTAGTATACATATCTCAAGGTTCTATGGATTCCCTTTCTTGAGTATATAATGTTGGCTATATTAATATAAGCTCGAATCGGATAACGTGAGCGTTATTTGATATATGCGTTCGAAGAGGCTGGTGTTAGATGTCTCTGTTCATGTTGGAATGTAACAAAGTCATGGATCACTGAGTTACGTCACAATTAAATCTCTTAGGCAATTTGACAAGAACATTTCAGCAGAAATATTGTGAAATACTTGAAGAACATGGGGTTGATATAGATCGTCTGTTTGAGATGGAGAAAAAAAGATATCAGAGTATTCGTTGGTATCCACCAGAAGGGAGTCAGTAAAAAAAACTAAGTGTATTTTTCATCACTTCAACTATCAACAACTGAGTCAAATTTTGAAAACTGTGATGATTTAAGACATCTTCAAGCAGACAAAAATGTGATATAGATGAAAGAAGAATACCTTTAGGTTTCTCTATAGGTAAACATGATTTTCTAAGAGTTACATCATTCACTAATGTAGGGAGAGCAATCATATGTAGGAGGCCAACTTCTACTTGGTCACAGTCGTATTCTAGTGTCTTTAGTTAAATAAAATATGTCTCTTAAGGTGAAGTCAGTTACAATTTTAGGTTCTCACGTAAGGTAACTTCATGGTAGAAACATCGATATAGTCAAAGTATTTTGAAATCTCACATATAGAAAAGTGTTTCTCTCAACTTGTTTTACCACAAACTGAATTTTGGTGATATTTGGACAACATGCTTTAGGTCCCTACATTCACTAGTGATTTCGTTGTGGAACTGAATAAGTTGATTTAGATAATAAGTTGATCTAATAACTGAATTTGATTACAGGTTGATGAGTTTGAATAGTTGAGATTAAATTGAAATAACCGAAGAAAGATGATGTTTGAACATATTTCAGTATGGATTGTTTTTGAAATGATATTTTAAAAAAGAATTCTCTTGTTGTGTCCATTACAAGAAAACAAAATATATCTACGGAAGAATTTCATAGATAATAGCCAAAATCCGTAGGTAAATGGTCCGTGGGTAAATCCATAGATAATTTGAAAAATATTTTATTTTTAATTATTATTGACAATCATTATATATGCTGCAAAAATTATTATTAAAGTTGGAGCTAAACTCCAATAAGTGAGTTAAGAATGATCAAAGAAGTTTTAACCAATATTATTAATTTATTAATATTATTAATTTATTAATATTATTAAATATTATTAATATTATTAATATTTATATATATGGTTATTATTATTTATGAATAATAGTTATGATGTTATAATTATTCATATTATAATAATATTTTTAATATTACGTATATAACTATTATGATAATAATTAGTAGGTAATAGAAATTCGTGGGTAATAGTTGTAGGTAATGGAGATTCGTGTGGGTAATAGAATTTACCTAGGTATTCAGATACGTGGTACTACGAGGTCTGGAGAATTTTAGAATGTAGTTTTAAACCTTAATTTTTTAATATTTATATTTTTGTAACTCATTATCCTATAATAGAAATATTTTGAAAAACTCTTAAATCTTAATAGAAATTGGTAGAACCTGTATTGTAATGGTTAGATGTATTTTTTGGAGTGTAAATGAAATGAATATTATAGACAAAAACATCTTTCGTAATTAGAAATTACAATTTATCAATTAATAACAATATATAATTTAAATAAGGAAAAATTACAAAATTTAGTTTAATTGGGAGAGAATAAAATCCGTAATTATCAGGATGCATGTCTTTGATTCTAACATGAGAATTCTTGTTCTATGATCGAAATTTCTTTATGATTAATTTAGATTAATTATATGGTTAATCTGTTTTGGACTTAACTTCAATCAAATATGAACATCTTCGATCGTTCTATGATCAATGTCTGTTAGAAATGGATTCTCAAAGTTTAAAAACACGTCTTAAAAGAAAAACTGGTGCTGAATGAAATCAGATGAAAATCCTTAAGTCAAAACAAGAATTTTATTAAAAAAAAATACAATATAAGTGAATCAGGAACAGCAACAAAGATTAAGAGATCCTTGCTGGAGACAAAAGCCCTTCTTTGAGCCCTGGTTGGTGCAATCTGTGTTGCAATGTGGAGTGCATGGCCCATGGCAGTTAAGCCCTGGATCAGTGAATCCTGTTACTGCTTCAGGGACTGCATTCACATCATAATTTCACCATATCAATTTCACATAACAATTATGATTTGTTCTTGTTTTCAAAAATAATAAAAATAAATAAACATAATCTTTTTTCTCATGCAAAAGTAATTGTTTCTTCCACTTACCTGATGTGAGAACCAAAGCAACAACTAAAACTCCGAAGATAAAAGATTGACAGAAACGAGAAGCCATTTTAAGAGAATTTTAGTTCTGATATTTCTTTATGAGATGAATGTTGCATATCCTACTCACTCAATATATAGAGAGACTGTTGACTTATATATTGAATTAAAAATGTGTTTTCTTTTTTGGTCAACATAAATCACAATAAATTATTTAATTTTGAATGTTAAAATTTACTTTGGACGTTTTATTCTTTAAAGTTAATGTCCGTTTATGCTTTTCGTATTTAATTAATTCAAAGGTTAAACGTTTCAATTAAAGAATAATGTTGTTTTACTTTTTTTTAAAGAAATTTGTTTTTAGAAAGGTTAAAAGATATACATCAATCATTTAATTAACAAAATCATCGGTAACTGAAGCGTTTTTTTAAGGAAATGTTTGAATAATCATTTAATTAACAAAATCATCGGTAACTGAAGTGTTTTTTTAAGGAAATGTTTGAATAAATAATTTAATTAATTGTATCTTAATCAATAATAGTATTTAATTATTTTGAATTTGAAAAGATAGGATTTTTTTCAATGACTTATAACTATAACGTGGATGTGTTTTGATTTGGATTAAGAGATGTTAGAGTTAACTTTTCATAATGATTTATTGAAATTTGTGAGTAATGTAGTAAATGGTTATGTGAAAATTTAGAAATTATTTTACATAAAAATAAATAATTGAAATATTTAAAATTTTAAATTAATATAAATTTTAAATATTTAATGTTTTATTTAAATAAAAATCTAAAATATATAAATTTTTTAAAATATTTAAAATTTAACATAAGTACAACTCCTAAATATTTAATTCATATTTAAATAAAAATTTAAAATATATAAAATTTGTAAAATATTCAAAATTTAAAATAAATATAAATCCTAAATATTTAATGTCCTATATCAATAAAAATATGAAATTAATAAAATAGATTATATATGTTGATATGATGTATTAAGTTGTTTTAAAGTCAAACAATTGTATTACAATATATAATAATTTAAAATTAGTGTATAAGTTATAAATATTTTATTTACTAATAAATTAATAAAATATAATTATCTTAATTCGAACTCGTTTCATTTGTATTGGAAATATTACATTAACTTAGATAATTGATTTTATCATACCAGCACAATGATAATACCCCGTAATAACAAAATTGGAAAACCCATAATACATGCAAACACACTCGACTCCAAAAGAACCACCAAAGATAAACGAGACAGATGAAAATAAAGAACATCAGAAGTTGCGAATGAATAAAGAAGAAGAAAAGTAAACAAGAATACAAAAATTGAATTCAAAAGGAACAAATTCATAAAAAAAGAAGACTAAAATAAATTGTGAGCCCCACAAAATATTAAAACATTAAATAATGATAGATTTACACTTCCTTTTTCTTTTACATTTAGTCTAAAACTTCATAATTATTATTTTATTATAATATTCTATTCATATTTATTTTATTATTATAATAAAATATTGTATTATAAAAAACAATTATGAAGTAAATGTATAAGGGAGTGTAAAAAAAACATTTCCTAAAAGTTCTTAAATTTGTCACATGCTACCAGCTCGAGAGTGGCAATTGGGACTATTGGAACTCCTTGTGTCAACATAACAGGACTGTTAAAAGTATACTGAAGAATTGGGTCAGGTACATTAATTCTAAACCAATATTTCATCACCCTAATCCTTCACCACCCTTCATTGTCCTAATCATGTATAAACTTTAAAAAAATTAGGTTTTTATTTTTCTGTTACATTATCTCCAACTTCAAAAAAAATTGTTCTAGAAAATTAGTTTACATTAGGATATGATTATCTTATGTTTTTTCTTTTATTCTTCAAGTGGAATCGTAACATGTGAGATTTCAAAACACTTTGACTATATTGTATTGAATTTGAAGCTTTGATGTCTCCAAATCCATGAAGATTGCTTGAAGACAAGGTCGCTTCTTGTGGGCATGAGTTCTGGATAGATCAGAATTTGTCAATCCACTCTTAGCTTAATTCAAAATTGAATCAATCAAGCTATTTCAAAAGAAAAGTGTACTACAACTTCCAAATTCAAACTGTTGAAACTTGCACTCAAATCCAACCATTAAACTTTAAGTGTTGATACCTATATTTCCTTGTGACTTGAAGCATCCGCAATAACATTTCCTTTCCTAGGATAGTTCTTCAACTAAAGATCATAATCTTTCAAAACACCATCCATCTTCTCTGATAGGAATTATGCATCCTTCATTACCCGGTCTGCCAACATCTTATCTAATATCCAAGACTTATATTACCAGCGAATCCAAGAGAAAGAATCAGAGTAAGTTTAATACAACTCAAGTCGTGCATCTCATAAGTCACGGTGTGCATGAACTCCCCCATCGACTTCTCACCACCTAATATTTTAGTCTATGTGACTTAGATCATCAGTGAAGCTAAGAGATCTCTTTTACAACATAAACATCAATATTTAATACACAAACAAATCAACAACTCATATATTCCCGGTTTGGATAAGCTCTTCAATCTTATCCTTCAGCTCTTGAAACTCCTCAATGGTGTGCCCATTATTCCTGTGATACCGACATCTACAAGCCCGATCGGCATTCTCAGAGCTTGCAGCCCTTCTTGGCGGCGGGATCAAATTGGCATTTAAGGCTTCGTTCGGAATTCTCCCCCTGTCGGCACTCAAAGTAGTGTATCTTGTGAACCGGGCCCCCCGATTGTCCTTGTGGCTATCTCCTCGACTAACAGGGGTCGGCTCATACGTTCCTTCTCCTTCTCATTCTTCTTCCCCTATCTCCACCTGCCTCGACCCTGACATGATTCCTAAACTCTGTTAACTCTTCCAGCTGCATGATCTTAGCAACTCTCTGCCTGAGCTCATCCAGGTTAGCAGCTGGCTTCTTGCACAAACTATCAGCAAACGGTCCCAGCCATAAGGTCCTGACCATGTGATGCATGACCACGTCCAGACTCAGATTTCGGATGTTCAGGGCTACCTTACTAAAACTCTCCATGAACAGCCTTAGAGATTCTCCCTTCTCCTAGCGAATATTGACCAGGGTAATGGAAGTTAGGTGATGCGGTCGACTAGTAGCGAACTGTGTCCCAAACTTGGACACCAGCGTCTCAAAACAGTCGATGTCCCAAACCCTAAACCCTAAACACCAACTCAAGGCTCCTTCCTTTAGCGAGGTGGGGAACACTCAGCACTGGACCGCGCTGTCCGAGGTATATAAGCTCATGTGTGTGGTGTACACGTCCATGTGCTCATCGGGATCGGTCGCTCTATCGTAACAGTCCATGTTGAAACCTTTCCACACAACCGATAGTTGTGCCCCCATTATATTGCCAGTGAATGGGTGTTGGCGGGATACGTCCAAGGTACTAGTCGTGGGGACTAACCTGTTCTGATAGGACTCACCCTCAGTCTTCTGGGTGTGGACTGCTCTCGGTTCCTTAATAGTTCTACGACTAGTGGGATTAATAAAGGACTTCCCAGCGGATTGCTCGGTCCGCCAGATGGACCCCCTTCTACCCACTTCTTCTTCATCCCTTCATTCTCTTTTCGGAGGGAGAGAATCTCCTCCTCACTCTTCCGCTGCATCTCCTCATTCTTCCTCTTCATCTCAGCCATCTCTCTCTACACAAATATCAAGAGTGCCATCTGCTCAGCATCAGTCTTCTCGTTCACCATGCTTCTCGTTGAAACCATCTCCTTCCCTTGCACTAATTCACTCGACCCCATGGTGGGCGACAATTGTTCTCGAACGGGGTTGGAACCAAGAGAACGATTCAAACTATTCTTCGATCGGTCGGTCGATCTGCACGTCACTCCCTCTCACTGAACCCCCACGCTCTCGCTCTTCCAGTCCTCCTCCTCGCTAGCTTCGGACTCAGATGGTACCTGTAAAAAGCACTCTGATGCTCAAGTCAGATTCTAACACTCGTCACTCAGTATTTAGGATTAGATGATTGCGTACCTAATCCTTTGGAATCTATGCTAATTTATATAATTATTATGAGCCTATTATTGTTAGCGAACCTGATAAAAGGAAGTTAACAAATACTGGATTATTAATCAACCTTGTTGTTGGTTATGTCAGTCGGGCTAAAATCGATGTGAAAGTCCCAATTGTATGGACCGTATCGGTACATTAAGTTTAATAGGTTATATGTTCATTTTCTAAAACAATTAATAAAAATTCCGATCTTATAATTTTGATCGGCATGCCTTACATCATAGGCTTTTCATTATTATTTTTCTCATTTTTTAATATTTATAATTAAAAATTAGGAGTGTACAGTTTTTTTTCCAAATAATTTATATGTAATAATATTACACTATTAATTGTTATTTACTACAAAGACAGATTCCTATACTATCCTTCTCACCCTTTATTTTCTACCGAGTATTGGGTTAAAATATTAGTTACCATATAGAAGAATTACATATAAAATAAAAATTAATGTTCAAATTCTAACTGTTTAAAATATATACAATGCTCAATATTACTATTTGCTTTCATCATTAAGTTAAATAACTGATTTTCACTATTTCATAATGTAACTTAAAAATAAAAAGACATTACTATATAATATAGAATGTCTTTAGTAAATTTAATTTATTAACTTATTTAATAAATTAATTTGATTAATATAAGATTATTTGGTAAAATGTATTAAATAGTTTAATTTAGGAAATTTTATGTTACCAACAACATTTAACCAGCTTATAATTTTTAGTTTGTTTATTTTTCTCACTATTATTTATTCTTTTAAATATTTTTTAATCCTAATTTATTTTATTTATTACTCGTGAAAATACATGTGATTTCTTACATATGTATTTACATTTTTATTACATTATATATATATAATTTTACAATTTTACAATTTCTTTTATTTTTATTATTTTTAAGAATAATTAATTTAAAAAATAAAAATAATACAATTTCAAAAATATATATAATTTTATAAAAACAGTATAAAAATTATATAGGCATTATTTTAAAAGAAAATTTATTTAGTTATTTTGAAATAAAGAAAAATTATTCAATTATTTACTTTATTAAATAAATAAATAAATTATTTGTTATTTATTAAAGAATAAATTTATCCAATGAAAATATGACACTAAAGAAGTTATCGCATGGGGTATACTCTTTATATAATACTAGCAAAAACAGAGACGTTGTCACGCTTAATTTGGATGAGTCGAAGTAGAAAAATGAAAAATAACATGTAAAAGGAAAATGATAAATTGATTAATCAATCTCTTTTGTCTTCTCCTTTAGTTTGGGCTTCCTTTCTTCTTCCGCTGATGGTTTTGGGATCAGAGAGTATGATGAAGTTCATGTTAAACTTCGAATTCACTTGATGACAAATACAAAAGAATAATGACTTATCGATGAATGAAGTTGCTTGAAGTGGAATGGAAAAACGGAGAAAGTGATTGGAAATGTTTCTTTATGTAGTTGCCTTCTTCTTATTCCCAATAAACATCTCCCATAAAAGTTGTGTTAAGTCCTTAAAATATGGAGTTAAGGAAGATTCGGGGATTAGTTTGTATATAAAAACTGTCCATCAACATTAATTTAAAAAATAATTTTATTTTTAAGTGATTCATATAAAATGACGAAATATTCTTTCTCATAGTTTTAAAATTTAAAAGATAAAATAATAAAATGATGTATATTAATACGAGTAAAATCAAAAAAGATTTGTGTACACCAAAAAATGGTTATAAGAAGAAATTTTATTTATATATATATATATATATTATAATTATATAGATTACATATTTAGAAATAATTAAAAATTAAACAATCAAATAAATTATTTAAATTATAAAAATTACATACAATTTTTAAAAGTTAAATAAATACATTAAAAATCTCAATAAAAATTTAATTATTTGATGAAAGAATCAAAACTTATAATTATATAGTAATATATTTATGTCTAAATTATTTATTATTTATATAATAAGACTTATGTGATTACCCTTCTATGTTATCTTTCATTTAGTAATTACTTTATTACCTAAATTTATCATACACTTTTAATCTAATAAGTAAATTTGTCAACTTCACATTTATCAACTAATCTTGTTAAACATACTCGTCATATAAATTCATATTATGATTCAAACTGATAATTGATAATTGTAGCTTTTGCACCTATCTGTCATTATTTTTCTTTCTTTCTTCTCTCCAATTTTTTTTTCTTTTCCTTCTCGTTATTTTTTTCTCTCTCCATATATTATCTATTTTAGAATTTAGTCGCAGAAGGAACTAGGAATCAATCTATCTAATCAGATTTTTAAACAAAATACTCCTATTTACCCTAAAGATCTTTTGTTTCTTGTTTTTTTCTTATGATTTTTCAAACAAAATATTAGTTTTTATATTTCAATTGATTTGTGAAATTCTTAAATGATGTATATAGTATGAAAATCAAGTTATAGAGTTGGAATAGTATGCGAACCATTGTTTAATTATGTATTAAGTATTGACACCTATGTTGTAACAAATATCTCCTTATTTCACACTAATGATCTAAGTCACATAGATTAGGATATCAGGTGGTGAAGGTGAGAAGTTGAGGGGAAATTCTTACACAACGTTACATATGTAGATGCTTGAACTGAGTTAAACTTACCCCAATACCATGATTCTTGGATTTGCTTGTAAATCTAAGTACTGGATTGGACCATATGTTAGTCTCTGGTAGGACATACTTAATACAAATATTTTAAAAGACATCAATAAATATTCTGCTTCTTGAATATCCTTGATTATAGATCCATGTGTGGTCTATATTGATGTTTATGACTAATATTTGAAGGAGATTGAATGGTTGTGATTTAATTGAAATGTTTTTTTTTTATACTTTTTCTTATGATAAAATTTTATTTAAATAACTTAATGTTGCATATGTGTTTGTTTGTGTTGTCAACTACATATACTAGTGTAGAAGCATATAGAAAACCATAATAAACACATAAGCATTTTATTGGACTTCTTGTAAGTATCTTGTATTTATCTAAATATTATGTATATATAAACAATATTGTAAAATATTATGTAACTTGTGTAGACCTCAAATATTGTGTTTACAACATAATAATTAATAAATAGTTAGGATATTTAATAATTACGAAAATTATTAATTTATATTATATTAAAAATTTATCTTATATTTACTACATACAATAATTATGAATTAATATAGGCACAAATTGTGCGTGGTTTATTTAAACTTTTTATTATGTACATATTAAGTTTATTCAATTTTAGAAAGATATTACATTTCATGAATAATACATTTAATGATATTATTAAATTAAGCAGGCCAAATTATTATAATTAATAAATACAATAAAAAAGTAATATTTAATTTTAAATAAAAGCACATTAATTACTTAAAATATTATTAGTATACTTGAATAAATCTTTATAAATAAAATTATACATTATTATCTTAATAATATAAAGCAAATAACTTTTACAATATCATCAATAATCAATTTTGCAATGTTGTAAGAGACATCACAATATGAGTTCAATATGTGTGTTGACCCATTTGTATGATGTAAAGATTTTTTTTTTTATCAGCAAAGAATGAAATTAAATTAAAGGTATACAAAAGGGGTATCCCAACCCTTTTACACTTACCAGATCGCACAAGAAATTCAAACTAAAAAGAGCATCCCACAAAAGGAAAAGATGCAATCCTGATAATTACAGAAAACTAGGAGCCTTACACTAGTGATTGGCTCTATCAAACAGCTAAAAAAGAAAGCAACCAACAACATGAAAGACCTCCAACGCTCCCTCATAGTATCTTCCTCTGCGATTTCCTGTAACTCCTTGTTGGATATTGATTCCACCCTATACAGTCTTGCTTATGTTCATTTCAACAATAACAACTGGTGACCTTGATAGAGTGTATGCACCTGGGTATATCTTCACGGCCAATTCCAACGTTTCGCACATCAAGACAAAATGTAACCGCAGCTCCCTGCTTCTGTTGTTCATCTAAAGGCACTATATAGCATTATAAATACGCACCATAAGTCTGCTAATCTAGCCTACTTCACATACCAGTTGCTGCTTTAGATTCGAATCAGTCAAGTGGAAACCAACCAACAAGAACTCCAGCACCATATGCAATCAACCAACTTACTATGATCAGTGTATCAATTTCTTCTTTTTTCCTCTGCATTCCTTCAAGACACATTGTTGCGTCATCCATCTACCCCTGCCTAGCCCAAAGTTGGCATCACACCATATACACCTTTCGTATAACCATGCTCCTACCTCGTAGCCGCTAAGTCTGGTGGGGCCCTTGTATGCAACATGGGGGTACTCACCCTAAACCAGCCAGCAAAAACCCCATCCATAGTGAACAAACAAACTAATAAGCCACCTATCGTCAACAACGAACCCAGAACTTGTTCAGGTACCGCCCAACAACCGCCCCTGCATGGTTCAGTGTTGCTACAACAGGGTTGGTGATGTGCATCAACTCTCCCTTAACACTCCTGCACCTCACCACGCTGCCACGTTCATGGCTTCAATTGATGTTAGGTGGCATCCTCCAAGACCCATTAACCATCTAATCCAGCGGAACCAACATCCCACTTTAACACTTGCAACCTTAGCAGTACCCAACCCTTGCAACAACACCGTATTTTTAGTCCTTCATTCCTTACGTACTGCCAAAGCTACAGAAATAAAAGCACTGCCTTGTCGCTTCTTCACAGTGACTACAATAGTACCCGAGCCAAAGCAGCTTTGTCCAATCTGTAATTCCCACACCTGTAACCAAAGAATATGTAGACCAGAAAAAACAGAGAGTAGGACCACCCTTTTTTTAGTAAAAAACCAGATACAAGCCTCCCAACACAAAGCAGACCAGCAGCCATTAGATTGTTCACCAGCCCCTTACCTTCGGATCCCTATTATTTATAACTCTTGATACAAAGCATTGGATTTAAGATCCAATCTGTGAAAGAGTAGTTAAACCTGTGAGCTTTATTCTTCATCCAAAGCCACGATTTAAGTTGAGCTTGTTGTAATACCTCTTCTGCGTCTACTACACTTTACTTGAAGACAACCACATTCCTATGTTCTCAGATGCATCGTACAAGAGCTGCCTAAATTCCTTTCCAAACCATATTTTGCTTTTTGCTAAGCTGAACCAGACAGAAGCTTTCAAAATGGTTGTTCAACACATTATGCTGAATAGATAAGATGCCAATCCACCTATAACATAACTCCCACACCCGCACAACCACATCACACTCCATAAAGAGGTGTTGACAAGATTCGACCTTGATTTGGCAAAGCACACAAAGGGTGGAATCCAG